>ENA-UOJR01000016-UOJR01000016.1-human-gut-metagenome-genome-assembly--contig:-C115P-NODE-16-length-269468-cov-59.574980_pt1 | contig 269468 bp, 245 predicted proteins | sample MGYA00242354_ERZ723901 | MGnify/ENA metagenome assembly ERZ723901
GATGCGTGATCTGATCCTTCAACTCAGCAAAAGTTCGATTTATTCAACAAAGCCACTTTTAACTCTAGAGCATTTTAAATACCTTGCAATAAGGTGAATATCTTAGATATTTTTATCTCTGTTGTTTAAATAACAAGTTGCATACATCTAAATAATAAAATTGCGTCAATAAAAATTTATCGCATACAAATTCTCGTCAGCTGCTTTAATTTCAAAATGTTGTCAATTATAACTCGATGGCTTTCACTCTCAGTTTCTTTATAGTAGAGTTTAATGTTGTTTTTGAGCGGGTTAGGCACATACATATCTACACATTCTTTTATCACAACTGCTTTTCGTCTTCTGGGTTCGAGTTGTAGTGATTTGTCTATACAAATCCTTGCCTCTTCAATTTTTTCATTATGAAAGTGGACTAGTGCCCTATAGTAGTAGAGAGAGGCTATATCAGTTGAGTGTATCTTAGCCTGTTCAAATAAGATATGAGATACTTTTGCTTGTCCAGACAGACCAGTTATCAGTCCCATAATAGCTAAAATTTTTCCATCGACAGTGGTTATGTCTGATACATAATCTAAAAGCTCTAATGCTTTTTGAGCAGCAAGTTCAAGTTCACTTTTTCCATGAAGTGCCAAAGACATATGGCATTCCGCTAGAAGGCAATAACATTCTGTTTTTAGCGTCTGTATATCACTTTTATTTTGTAATCTATCAAATATAGTCATGGCCCTGTAAATGCTTTCAGGGGTGAAGTCGTAAAGTTCTTTCTTTCCGGCTAACATTTCATCTGATAAATAATGATTCTTATATCCTTGGTCCTGCTTAGCTAATCTTACAGATCGTTCTGGTTTATGTACCGTTTGAAGGATATTATCTATAATAAATTGTGATGTATTATGTAGTTCATCAACAGGGAGATGATTACTGGCGATGAGGAAAAGGTTTTTAGCGTCGATCAACTCAATGTATAAAGTGTTCACTGCATTATTCTGGTTTATTCTTCCTGTAACGAAATAATCTGGCTTGAATCTGCTCAAGAATGAATTTTGAGATATGTGATCATTACAAAAATTTGTCGCAGCCATCGGATAGGTATAGAGACCATCGATTTTTTTATTTGAAATGATTTGCACTAATTCCTGATTAAGTATTAATGGATCCAGTGTATTCAATGAAGTAGTGAAAGGGAATATAGCTATGGAATAGTCTGAAGTATTATCTTCATTAATTTTAGTTTTGAAAACCTGCCCGCTGAAACGATAACCTTTCCGGTAGATTGTTTCTATGCAACGATCATAGCCAATTTTTTCAAAAATGCAGCGCAAAGAATAGATACATCTTGTCAGGGACTCGTCACTAACAATAATATTTTTCCATACTGATTCGATGATCATATCTTTCAGTACAACATGACCAGCGGATTCAAGTAATAATATTAATACACCTAACTCTTTCTGTGGAATATAAACTTGCTCATTTCCTTGAGTAAGAATTCCATCTTCCGTGAGCGTTAATCCCTCAAGAAAATGATATGAGAATTTATTTTCTAAGTCCATTAGTTAACCTCTATGAAAAAATTGGTTTCTTGCATCCTGCTTAAGCAATAGAAATTATGGCTATTCATATTTATGTGTCATTAATGCTACAGGAAATTACATTCGACATATCTATGGTTGTGTTCACTAATTTATCTTAGGAATTCAGTGATGTAATCTGAAATAACCTTATTCAATTTTTATAAAGTAGATTGTTCTCTAACGCATTGAAAAATAATGATTTATAGTATGCTCTTAACTGTTTTAAGATGCTGATTTAAGAAAACATAATAGGTGCTGGTTATAGTGGTTAACTGCACTATAACCAGCAAATTTAACCAAATGATTGTAATGCTTAGCCATTATCTTCTGAATTATCGTTTAAGAGTTCAATATATGCCTGCGCTTTACTCTTAACACTATCATCCTCACAATTGTTAATAATGTGATAGAAACATTGCATTGCGTTATCGATATTTTTAGCCCCAATCTGACATTGACCCATACGATAAATAACTGAATAGTCATCATACGGGGAGTAATTGTAACTTAGTTTGTAAAGGTCATATGCTTGTTGATATTTCTTTTTTGGCTGACATACTGATGCAAAATCTTTTAGATACTCATGATTTTCGAACGCATAAATGCACAAAAATTTATAATAAATTTCTGCGTCCGTTATATTACCCTTTTCATGGTAGTCGAATGCATATGCATATATTCTATCAAGGATATCAGGAGTTAAACCATGTAGTAATGCCAGATTTTCTCCTTTCGATAATGCGTGTTTTAGTTGATTTGCCCATTCATCACTATTATTGAATATTTCAATTGTTTCTGTGCTCATAATATTCCTCTGTGATGTGTCTCGTGATGCTAAATTATTATTGATTGACTCATTAATATTTTTACATTTATCTTTTTTAAATTATTAGTTTTAAGTTTGCATTGCTTATGGTATATTTTCATTATTGGTAAAAGTACTGTTCACTACAAACTAATAATATCATTAGTTGTTTTACTAATATTCACCTTATTAGTTATCTTAATTACGACATTACATAAATGCCTTAATGTGTATGACCTGGATTCATAGTATCAATTGCCATTTTTTCAATGAAAATTAAAAAGGGGATTTTTGAGAAGGGTAGAATGTCGTTTGTTTTTTTCTTTATTATGTCTGGTGACGAGGGGGGATAGAACGTCTGTGCATATAGTAGTGAATTTATTCAGGTCTACATTATTCTCTATTTTGGTCAGTTTTATGAGTTCATTTACAGCCATACTCATTAAATCATCTGTTATCGAAAATTTATATATGCTCATAGCAGATAATATTGCTTGCTGAATTATCTCTTCAGAAATATCCGCTATCTTTATTGACAAATCATGTGTTAGATATTTTCCTCCAAGAGATTCTTGTTCAATATAATTTAAACCAGACCCCATTGTGATTTTAACTGGATTAACGGATTTCTCTTCATTTTTCTTATTTTTGTTCTCCTGATCAGGAACTAATGGTTGCAGTGGTAGGCTATTATTAATATTTCGTGGCTTCATTTTACATTTCTCTCATTTGATTAGAGCAAAATCCGAATTCGCAGCTTCTGATAATGTCAAATATCACCTTTTCTCATGCTTTATTCTATCAAAAATCGCTCATTTTTACTTTTTTTACCATAATGTTACTAAGTAGCATCGGCAATTTACATAACTTACACGTTGTTTTTTATATCTCGAAAAAACAGATAGATAGTGTGCGCACTCGAAATGATATTGGTAACATAAATAGCTTTATTCGTGATAAACATCTCAAAAGATTTCCTTTATTATATTCGAAATTCATTTGATCAAGGTTATCACCTTATGGAGACGTTACGTAGAATGACTATATTTGTTATCGGCACATTAGGGGTATTAATTTTAGTATTGATGGAAGGTGATTATTGAACAGTAACATCGAGTCACGGTAAAAATGTGAGGTATACAATGGACATTGAATTTTCGCAGATTCATGAAATGGTCTATATGCATGATATTGTAAATTCGGACTCGAAAAAGAAACCAAGGATTCCGTTAAAAAAATTCCTTAATGCTGAGAATGTTCTCACGCAAACAACATCATGGACATTAAAATCAAGATATGTGAATGTTAATTCTGTCAATAAAGTCAACGTAAAGAGTAAAGTTAAAAACAGTTATATCTCACGATCTGTCAATGATGAGTTTAGTTTAACAGATGATGAAATCAATTCTTTTAAAGAAACGTTAGTCCTTTCCTCTATTGATTCACTGAGTAAACTGGTTCTTAATAATCCTCTTTCTGTATTGTTTACATCGAATGTACGAAGGAATAATAATCGAGCTAAGATGAATGTCGAGTTCGACTCATGGATTTGCACCAGATGTTGTTGATACATGATATTTTACATTGCAAGGAGATGTCTAAAATGAAAGATGTTGATCAAAACTTTGATGCTTTAGACTGCCATATACTGCGAGAATATTTAATTTTATTGTTTTATGATTAACGAGGTTCCATCTTTTTGTTATCTATTTTAGTTTACCTTGCACAATGCATTATTGCTCTGTTACCAATGCTCAAAATAAAAGCATGCTTACCTTGCTTTAGTATATTATAGCTTACACTTTTTTCTGGAAAGACATAAAAATCAGGAATAAGTTGTGCAAGTCTATCATCATCAACTTGATCCATAATCTCAAACTTATTAACTTTCTTTGATGTTAAATGGGCTGTGTCATAGTTTTCAATCCATGTGTATTCAATATTTCGCCGTATTGATTTACTTTCTCTGTTACCTTGTTGCCAGGTTCCACTCAACGCAACAGTTCCTGTTTTATTTTTTTTGTTATACATAAAGTCGATGGTAAGATTTGCTCGTCCCTGGTCATTAAAAATTACCCAATTTGCAGTGCATGTTTCGTTATATATCATTTTTTCTGCAGTGTAAGAATAGACAGTGAAGAGAATAAACCCACTGATAAAAACTAAAATAAATAATAAGTTTTTTTTATAATCAATCACGATTAACCTCACGGTAAGACAGGGTTAAACAGTCTGCCACTTCATGTTGGTTATAGTTTTTATTGCATGCCATAACAATCATCCCCGGTGAGGATTTTGCAAGAGGGAAGTATAACCACGGATGTTTTTTACAGTTAATCCCCGAATCCAGTATCCGTGTTTTATATTTATCGAACTCTTTCAACCCATCAATTGTATCTTCTGTTACATTAAAATGGCAGCCATTAATTTCCGCAACAGTCTTGTAATCCTTGAAAAATGGCTTCGGTTGATTATTATTCCATAGCCAATATGCAGAATATGCGCCTATGACAAATGCGCTCAACATAATTAGATGACTTTTTATATGTTTGAGGATTTTGTTATTGAAATTCTTTGCGCCACCAATGCTCTCTTTGTATCCCGCATTAACTTTTATGGCAGGTGGGGCATTGTGTGTATGTGCGTCTGTTGACGAGTTTATTACATGATTTTGTATGTTAATGTCATTATGGATCTTGAATCCTCTTCTCGGCACGGTTGCAATTAGCGAGTGGGTAGTATCACCAACAGCGCGAAATCCGCGTCTGATAATGGATATGTTCTGATATAACGTGTTAGTAGGCACACGCATACCTTCTTCTTCCCAGACTCTGGTGAAAAAATCTTGTTGTGCAACCACATCAGGAAAAGCTTCAAGTAGAAGTGATAAACATCGACTGGCTGGCGTTGTCAGAACGACGTTAAGATCGGCGTTATGTACCGATATTAATTTTCGGTGCTCAGGCCAGAACTCGATATTATCGTTAATAATCCAGTACATACGTCAATAAACACTAAATCAATCGAAATGGAGATCACATAGTTTGCTAAGTATATTGGTATTTACGGCATAAATATATATTAATTTTATATTTATCATGATGATTGAAATGAGGCTTTAATGTTGCAACGTAAAACTTTACGTAAATTAACATGGTTAACATTTATGCCACTATTGTTTGTAAATTCATATTTCGTAATGCTTCTGAATTTTTCGTGTGATGGTTTTAAATACTATGGTGTTTACTCTTGAGGGGACGGCCTATTTATAAAATACGGACATTTCAATAAATGCCCGTATAAACAGAGTATGATTCTGGCTGGTCGTTGAGTATCAATGTTGGACCGAATGTGAACGAATAAATAATTCGTTTATTTTACCACCCATTCTCTTTTCGATTCGTTGCTTGTACGCGTAGATGCTACGGATATCCATATCCAGAACTTCAGCAATCTGATATGGATTATAACCAGAAACCATATACCCCATTATGGTTAATTCCATCTGAGTTAATGTGTTACCTCTGGTAAATGATAAATAACGACCAATAAATAGTTGTCTGATCTTTTCATTGGCAACATCAAGACCATCATCATTATATATGACAGCAGATATTGCTGAGTTGTGTTTTCGCCAGTAATTAGCTAACGATTGCATATTGCGGTCGCTGACTAAAACAATCCCCATGTCAGTACTTGCAAGATAGTCAATCCAGTCTTTTTCAAGGAATAGACGTAAAAAACTTACTGAAAAATCGACAAAAATATATCCGCTTAATCTCGCATTGTGGTTTTTTGTTAAGATACCTTCTACCACACCACGATTAAAATATGAACTTTCTTCGGGCCACATACAAAAACACGAGTTTGCGCAGTACTGCAAACGCGGTGACTCTTCTGGCATTATTTGGCAATGCATTGAGCAACTATTGCATGTAAGACTTTTATAACGACTACAAAGCCCCATGTTAAGAACCTCCCTATCCGTATATAATTGCATAATTTCATTGGTGATTGATGATGTCAATACACCATGATTTTGTAATTTTGCTGGGAAAAATTGCGATTAATCTGTATTTGCTATAATTCTGATTAAGACATTTTAAAATGCATTTCTCGTTATTAAATATGATTATGTTTCACTGATTTAATCTTACCTGGTTGAGGGTGGTTCAGATAACTATCTCATGGTATGAGAATATCTATATCGCAAATTGTTTTTGAATGACCGGAAGATATCTTGCGAATCTAAGTTATGCATCTTAAATAGTCTTATTTAAGATGTTCAGATCTCTTTGTGTGTTTAACTAACTGATAATACTAGGATATGATGAGGGAAGTGATAGTGCGGAATAATAACGAATGAACATTATGAAAACTGGAATGGTTCAAAATTGTAGCAATTTTGAACCATTCACAATGGATATCAGCTAAAGAACATTACCGATACGCACAGGATACCCACGATCAGCGTAATCAGATTTCCGATGGAACGCCAGGGTTTAAGCGCCGGGATCAGATACGTTGACAACGTAGGCATGATGAAAAGTATCATGGCAATGAGCGGGCCGCTGATCGCGTAAATCATCGAAATCGCGTTCGGGTTAATGCAACAAACAATGAAGGTGATCAGCGATACCAACATAATTGATAGTGCGCGGTTAAATGCACGACTTTTCTTTACACCAACCTGCTGTAGTGTTGTTTTGACGACCTCCGTGGCACCTTCAATAACGCCAAAGTACGTACCCAGGAATGATTTCGACATCGCAACTACTGCGACAATAATCCCGGAAATTGACAGCCATGCTGGGGCGTTCGGCAGCATAGAAAGCGCCGATAAAATGGTGACCCCTTCTTCTTTAGCCGCTTCAATATACGAAGGTGGAATAGAAAGCAGGCAGCTAAAGACAAAGAACAGTACACTTATGCAGATGATGAGATAAGCGACTTTCATAATTTTTTTGCATTTATCCATAGCGTGTTCGCCATATTTTTCACGTCTGTCTATGGCAAACGTAGAAATAATGGGCGTATGGCTAAAGGCGAAAACCATCACGGGAATCGATATCCATATCTGGTGAAGGGTATTCTGATTGAACTCTACCTGGGTCGTTAATAGATCAGGTTGCCAACTACCGACAAGGTAAATGGAAAGAAATAAGAAATAGGCAATCAATGGGAATACCAAAAAACCCATTACCCGAATGGTTGCATGGCGTCCCATCAGAAAAATGAGATTCAGGATTAATACAACACCCAGACTCACCAACATACGGATGCGAAGATCAATAACCATATGCTTTGCCAGCTGTTCCGTAAGTGAGTTGGTAATTGCCACTGCATATATCAACACGACGACAAAAAAGGCGATGAAGTACAGCGTGGTAATCAGATTACCAATCTTCTTGCCATAGTAGTGTGTTACTGCGCCCGTTATCCCTTCACCTGCGGATGTTTTCGATGAGAGGATGAACTGGCATAAGGCTTTATGTGGCCAATATGTTAAAGGCCAGGCGACCAGAGCAGTAATAAACAGGACCACAGCCCCTGCCGAACCTAACTGAATAGGAAGGAAGAGCGTGCCTGCACCAACGGCTGTGCCGTAGAGCGCGAAACTCCACAGAGTTTCTTCTTTAGACCAAATATTAGACATTATCTGAACGTATCATCTACAAATTAAACAAAATGGAGGGCAATTTACCATAAACCAGGTTAAGTATGGGAGATTAACGCCCTATCTACCCCTCTATTGGTGGGTTAGTGGTTGCAAACCTTACGTGCCAGTTATGACTCTGACTACTGCTCAGGCATATTTCCTTTGTGATAAAAATCACTTTTTTTAAACAATTAAGATAACTGTAATTAACAATCATTTACTATTGCACTGTTAATTGGTGCGAGGTTGTGATGAAAGACGTTGTGATTGTCGGGGCGTTACGGACACCTATCGGCTGCTTTCGCGGTGCGTTAGCGGGTCATTCCGCCGTGGAACTTGGTAGTCTGGTCGTGAAAGCGTTAATAGAACGTACCGGCGTTCCTGCATATGCGGTGGATGAAGTAATTCTTGGTCAGGTGTTGACTGCAGGGGCAGGGCAGAATCCGGCAAGGCAATCGGCTATTAAAGGTGGTCTGCCTAATAGCGTTTCTGCAATCACGATTAATGACGTCTGCGGTTCCGGACTTAAAGCACTGCATCTGGCTACTCAGGCGATACAGTGTGGCGAGGCTGATATTGTCATCGCCGGTGGCCAGGAAAACATGAGCCGCGCACCACATGTTCTGACTGATAGCCGCACCGGTGCACAGCTTGGCAATAGCCAGCTGGTTGACAGTCTTGTGCATGATGGGTTATGGGATGCCTTCAATGATTATCATATTGGTGTCACCGCCGAAAATCTGGCTCGCGAATATGGCATCAGCCGTCAATTGCAGGATGCTTACGCACTTAGCTCGCAACAAAAAGCGCGAGCGGCGATTGACGCCGGACGATTTAAAGATGAGATCGTCCCGGTAATGACCCAAAGTAACGGTCAGACGTTGGTTGTTGATACCGATGAACAGCCACGCACTGACGCCAGTGCAGAAGGTTTAGCCCGTTTAAATCCTTCATTTGATAGTCTCGGTTCTGTGACAGCGGGTAATGCATCATCCATAAACGATGGCGCAGCTGCGGTAATGATGATGAGCGAAGCCAAAGCACGAGCGTTGAATTTACCCGTGCTGGCCCGCATTCGCGCATTTGCCAGCGTTGGTGTAGATCCGGCATTGATGGGAATTGCGCCGGTGTATGCGACCCGCCGTTGCCTGGAGCGTGTAGGCTGGCAGTTGGCTGATGTCGATCTTATCGAGGCTAATGAAGCGTTTGCTGCACAGGCGCTTTCGGTTGGCAAGATGCTTGAGTGGGATGAGCGTCGGGTCAATGTCAATGGTGGTGCGATCGCACTTGGTCACCCGATAGGCGCTTCCGGTTGCCGAATCCTGGTTTCTCTGGTTCATGAAATGGTGAAACGTAATGCCCGCAAAGGACTGGCAACGCTTTGTATCGGCGGGGGCCAGGGTGTGGCATTGACCATTGAACGTGACGAATAGCTCTGCATTTCCTCCTTACCGATAAATATCTGCCGTCATTAATCTGTTGAATAATGATGGCTGGCAAGTCGACATACATTTTCTGGGCTCCCTCATTTTTCCATTCTCATGACATATTCGTGATCGACACTGCACTTTTTTTAATCCTTAACTTAAAAATGAAACATTGTTTTATTTTTAATTGAAAACCCTAGCCCATGGGCATATCATCCCTTTATAGAGAAAACGAAACAGTGTTTCACTATCGTTTTCTATTTTCACGCTTCACTGATTATCGGAGGTTGATGTGGACGTAAGACAGAGCATCCACAGTGCGCACGCAAAAACGCTGGATACCCAAGGGCTGCGCAATGAATTTTTGGTTGAAAAGGTATTTGTCGCCGATGAGTACACCATGGTTTACAGCCACATTGACCGAATTATTGTTGGCGGCATTATGCCGATAACTAAAACGGTTTCCGTTGGCGGGGAAGTTGGTAAACAACTCGGCGTAAGCTATTTCCTTGAACGTCGCGAGTTAGGTGTTATCAATATTGGCGGTGCCGGTACGATTACTGTCGATGGCCAATGCTATGAAATCGGTCACCGCGACGCCCTGTATGTTGGTAAAGGTGCAAAAGAAGTTGTCTTTGCCAGTATTGATACCGGCACTCCGGCGAAGTTTTATTACAATTGCGCACCCGCGCATACGACGTATCCCACCAAAAAAGTCACCCCGGACGAAGTATCTCCAGTCACGTTAGGCGATAACCTCACCAGTAACCGTCGCACTATTAACAAATATTTTGTCCCGGATGTGCTGGAAACCTGCCAATTGAGTATGGGCCTGACGGAGCTGGCTCCAGGTAACTTGTGGAACACCATGCCGTGTCACACCCACGAGCGCCGGATGGAAGTTTATTTCTATTTCAATATGGATGATGACGCCTGCGTTTTCCACATGATGGGGCAACCGCAAGAAACGCGTCACATTGTGATGCATAACGAGCAGGCGGTGATCTCCCCGAGCTGGTCGATCCATTCCGGCGTCGGAACCAAAGCTTATACCTTTATCTGGGGCATGGTTGGTGAAAACCAGGTCTTTGATGATATGGACCATGTGGCCGTTAAAGATTTGCGCTAGTTGTGGGCATAAACGAATAAGGTATTGTTATGATTTTAAGTGCATTTTCTCTCGAAGGTAAAGTTGCGGTCGTCACTGGTTGTGATACTGGACTGGGTCAGGGGATGGCGTTGGGGCTGGCGCAAGCGGGCTGTGACATTGTTGGCATTAACATCGTTGAACCGACTGAAACCATCGAGCAGGTCACAGCGCTGGGGCGTCGTTTTTTAAGCCTGACCGCCGATCTGCGAAAGATTGATGGTATTCCAGCACTGCTGGATCGCGCGGTAGCGGAGTTTGGTCATATTGATATCCTGGTGAATAACGCCGGATTGATTCGCCGCGAAGATGCTCTCGAGTTCAGCGAAAAGGACTGGGACGATGTCATGAACCTGAATATCAAGAGCGTATTCTTCATGTCTCAGGCAGCGGCGAAACACTTTATCGCGCAAGGCAATGGCGGCAAGATTATCAATATCGCGTCAATGCTCTCCTTCCAGGGCGGGATCCGTGTGCCTTCTTATACCGCATCAAAAAGCGGCGTGATGGGTGTGACGCGATTGATGGCGAACGAATGGGCTAAACACAACATTAATGTTAATGCGATAGCCCCGGGTTACATGGCGACCAACAATACTCAACAACTACGGGCAGATGAACAACGTAGCGCGGAAATTCTCGACCGCATTCCAGCTGGTCGTTGGGGACTGCCGAGTGACCTGATGGGGCCGATAGTGTTCCTTGCCTCCAGCGCTTCAGATTATGTGAATGGTTATACCATTGCCGTGGATGGCGGTTGGCTGGCGCGTTAATTCATTCTTCTTACTTTTATGACCCTGCCGCATGGCAGGGTTTTTTATACCTGTAGATCATCATAATCCATATCATGGTTATGAAATAATCCATATTAATTATCAATTAATGAACTTTATGAATTTTATCTGCTGTAAAATTAGGTGGTTAATAATAATCTCAATAATTCAACTTAATTTGAAAATTGGAATATCCATCACATAACGACATGTCGCAGCAATTTAATCCATATTTATGCTGTTTCCGACCTGACACCTGCGTGAGTTGTTCACGTATTTTTTCACTATGTCTTACTCTCTGCTGGCAGGAAAAAATGGTTACTATCAATACGGAATCTGCTTTAACGCCACGTTCTTTGCGGGATACGCGGCGTATGAATATGTTTGTTTCGGTAGCTGCTGCGGTCGCAGGATTGTTATTTGGTCTTGATATCGGCGTAATCGCCGGAGCGTTGCCGTTCATTACCGATCACTTTGTGCTGACCAGTCGTTTGCAGGAATGGGTGGTTAGTAGCATGATGCTCGGTGCAGCAATTGGTGCGCTGTTTAATGGTTGGCTGTCGTTCCGCCTGGGGCGTAAATACAGCCTGATGGCGGGGGCCATCCTGTTTGTACTCGGTTCTATAGGGTCCGCTTTTGCGACCAGCGTAGAGATGTTAATCGCCGCTCGTGTGGTGCTGGGCATTGCTGTCGGGATCGCGTCTTACACCGCTCCTCTGTATCTTTCTGAAATGGCAAGTGAAAACGTTCGCGGTAAGATGATCAGTATGTACCAGTTGATGGTCACACTCGGCATCGTGCTGGCGTTTTTATCCGATACAGCGTTCAGTTATAGCGGTAACTGGCGCGCAATGTTGGGGGTTCTTGCTTTACCAGCAGTTCTGCTGATTATTCTGGTAGTCTTCCTGCCAAATAGCCCGCGCTGGCTGGCGGAAAAGGGGCGTCATATTGAGGCGGAAGAAGTATTGCGTATGCTGCGCGATACGTCGGAAAAAGCGCGAGAAGAACTCAACGAAATTCGTGAAAGCCTGAAGTTAAAACAGGGCGGTTGGGCACTGTTTAAGATCAACCGTAACGTCCGTCGTGCTGTGTTTCTCGGTATGTTGTTGCAGGCGATGCAGCAGTTTACCGGTATGAACATCATCATGTACTACGCGCCGCGTATCTTCAAAATGGCGGGCTTTACGACCACAGAACAACAGATGATTGCGACTCTGGTCGTAGGGCTGACCTTTATGTTCGCCACCTTTATTGCGGTGTTTACGGTAGATAAAGCAGGGCGTAAACCGGCTCTGAAAATTGGTTTCAGCGTGATGGCGTTAGGCACTCTGGTGCTGGGCTATTGCCTGATGCAGTTTGATAACGGTACGGCTTCCAGTGGCTTGTCCTGGCTCTCTGTTGGCATGACGATGATGTGTATTGCCGGTTATGCGATGAGCGCCGCGCCAGTGGTGTGGATCCTGTGCTCTGAAATTCAGCCGCTGAAATGCCGCGATTTCGGTATTACCTGTTCGACCACCACGAACTGGGTGTCGAATATGATTATCGGCGCGACCTTCCTGACGCTGCTCGACAGCATTGGCGCTGCCGGTACGTTCTGGCTCTACACTGCGCTGAACATTGCGTTTGTGGGCATCACTTTCTGGCTCATTCCGGAAACCAAAAATGTCACGCTGGAACATATCGAACGCAAACTGATGGCAGGCGAGAAGTTGAGAAATATCGGCATCTGATTTCACGGGCCGGATGTGCTGTACATCCGGCCCTTTTTTCGTTAATAGAGATCGGGCACTTGGCCGTTGAGGCGTTTGTCTCGTTCCTTATTCAGCCTTGTTGCGGTAACGCACATCAGGAGAGAGGAATGAAAACAATTGGTTTGCTGGGAGGAATGAGCTGGGAATCCACCATTCCTTACTATCGTTTGATAAATGAAGGCATTAAACAGCGGCTTGGTGGGCTTCACTCTGCGCAAGTGCTGCTACATAGCGTCGATTTTCATGAAATAGAAGAGTGCCAGCGTCGCGGGGAATGGGATAAAACCGGGGACATTCTGGCTGAGGCGGCGCTTGGCTTACAGCGGGCGGGCGCAGAAGGTATTGTGTTATGTACCAATACGATGCATAAAGTGGCGGATGCCATTGAGTCACGTTGCACTCTGCCTTTCTTACACATTGCGGATGCCACCGGACGTGCAATTACCGGGGCCGGAATGACTCGTGTGGCGCTGCTGGGTACGCGTTACACCATGGAACAGGATTTTTATCGCGGGCGGCTGACGGAACAATTTTCCATCAATTGTCTTATTCCTGAAGCGGATGAACGGGCGAAAATTAATCAGATTATTTTTGAAGAACTGTGTCTGGGGCAATTTACCGAAGCGTCACGCGCTTATTATGCGCAAGTGATTGCTCGCCTTGCAGAACAGGGCGCACAGGGCGTCATTTTTGGCTGCACAGAAATTGGTTTACTGGTGCCAGAAGAGCGCAGTGTTTTGCCTGTGTTTGATACCGCGGCGATCCATGCCGAGGATGCTGTCGCTTTTATGCTGTCGTAGCTGACGACAAAATAGCGTCAAGAGAAGTGACCAGTTTCGGTAACCCCGCTTGTAAATGCCCACTAAACGCCTGAACCAGCGCTGATGACGGGCGGTGCAGGGGGCGGATCAGGCTGACGGTGAACGGAACCGCAATACTGAACCGCCGCACCACTAAACCGCTTGCCGCATAATCTAGTGCGGTGAGCGGGTTAACCACCGAAACACCTACCCCCGCCCGTACCATTGCGCAGACTGACGCGGCGCTGTGGGTTTCTACGATCATGCGTCGTTTAACCTGATGTTCAGTAAATAGCTGATCCAGCAACTGGCGATAGCTGTCAGTACGGGAAAGGCTGATGTAGTTCTCACCCTGAAAATCATCCGGCGTTAATACCTTTTTTACCGCCAGCGGATGACCCGGAGGTAACACACACACTTCATCTAAAGAGAGTAATTCGGTACGTTCTGTTCCCGCAGGCGTATGGAGCGTTTCAGTGAGTCCTAAATCATGACGCTGGGCCGAGAGCCACTCTTCAAGTAGCGGTGATTCCTGGGGCACGATATTTAAGCTGACATCGGGATAACGTGCCAGAAAGGGTTGCAGGAGCTGCGGTAAAAAAGATTGCGAAAAGACCGGCAGGCAGGCAATAGACAGTTCTCCCTGGCGAAACTCGCGCAGACTTTCTGCGGCGCTGACAATGCGATCCAGTCCGTACCAGGATCGTTGCACTTCTTCAAACAGACGCAGTCCTTGCACGGTAGGATGTAATCGCCCACGTACGCGCTCAAACAATTTCAGCCCGATCACCTTCTCAAAGCGCGCAAGTTCGCGGCTGACGGTTGGCTGTGAGGTGTGTAGCAGGTGTGCCGCCTCAGTCAGGCTTCCGGCGGTCATTACCGCATGAAAAATTTCAATATGACGTAAGTTAACGGCGGCCATTAGCGCTCTCTCGCAATCCGGTAATCCATATCATTTTTGCATAGACTCGACATAAATCGATATTTTTTATTCTTTTTATGATGTGGCGTAATCATAAAAAAGCACTTATCTGGAGTTTGTTATGCCACATTCACTGTTCAGCACCGATACCGATCTCACCGCCGAAAATCTGCTGCGTTTGCCCGCTGAATTTGGCTGCCCGGTGTGGGTCTACGATGCGCAAATTATTCGTCGGCAGATTGCAGCGCTGAAACAGTTTGATGTGGTGCGCTTTGCACAGAAAGCCTGTTCCAATATTCATATTTTGCGCTTAATGCGTGAGCAGGGCGTGAAAGTGGATTCCGTCTCGTTAGGCGAAATAGAGCGTGCGTTGGCGGCGGGTTACAATCCGCAAACGCACCCCGATGATATTGTTTTTACGGCAGATGTTATCGATCAGGCGACGCTTGAACGCGTCAGTGAATTGCAAATTCCGGTGAATGCGGGTTCTGTTGATATGCTCGACCAACTGGGCCAGGTTTCGCCAGGGCATCGGGTATGGCTGCGCGTTAATCCGGGGTTTGGTCACGGACATAGCCAAAAAACCAATACCGGTGGCGAAAACAGCAAGCACGGTATCTGGTACACCGATCTGCCCGCCGCACTGGACGTGATACAACGTCATCATCTGCAGCTGGTCGGCATTCACATGCACATTGGTTCTGGCGTTGATTATGCCCATCTGGAACAGGTGTGTGGTGCTATGGTGCGTCAGGTCATCGAATTCGGTCAGGATTTACAGGCTATTTCTGCGGGCGGTGGGCTTTCTGTTCCTTATCAACAGGGTGAAGAGGCGGTTGATACCGAACATTATTATGGTCTGTGGAATGCCGCGCGTGAGCAAATCGCCCGCCATTTGGGCCACCCTGTGAAACTGGAAATTGAACCGGGTCGCTTCCTGGTAGCGCAGTCTGGCGTATTAATTACTCAGGTGCGGAGCGTCAAACAAATGGGGAGCCGCCACTTTGTGCTGGTTGATGCCGGGTTCAACGATCTGATGCGCCCGGCAATGTACGGTAGTTACCACCATATCAGTGCCCTGGCAGCTGATGGTCGTTCTCTGGAACACGCGCCAACGGTGGAAACCGTCGTCGCCGGACCGTTATGTGAATCGGGCGATGTCTTTACCCAGCAGGAAGGGGGAAATGTTGAAACCCGCGCCTTGCCGGAAGTGAAGGCAGGTGATTATCTGGTACTGCATGATACAGGGGCATATGGCGCATCAATGTCATCCAACTACAATAGCCGTCCGCTGTTACCAGAAGTTCTGTTTGATAATGGTCAGGCGCGGTTGATTCGCCGTCGCCAGACCATCGAAGAATTACTGGCGCTGGAATTGCTTTAACTGCGGTTAGTCGCTGGTTGCATGATGACTTGCCTCCAGCGACGGAGTTGACACTGAATGACGACGTACCAGCGTCGGACTAAAGACATTAGTGATTTCCGGGAGAGGGCGATTATCCGCCAGCGCCAAAGCCAGTTCGGCAGCCTGGGTCGCCATCGTCACGATTGGGTAACGCACGGTGGTCAGGCGCGGACGCACATAGCGTGACACCAGCACATCATCAAAGCCAATTAACGAAATCTCACCCGGTACATCAATACCATTATCATTGAGAACGCCCATCGCACCCGCCGCCATTGAATCGTTATAACAGGCTACCGCAGTGAAATTTCTTCCTCGTCCCAAAAGCTCGGTCATTGCCTGTTCGCCGCCGCTTTCGTCTGGTTCGCCAAATGTCACCAGCCGGTCATTGGCCGCAATACCACTTTCAGCAAGGGCATCGTAATACCCTTGCAGACGATCTTCGGCGTCAGAAATAGAGTGGTTAGAGCACAGATAACCAATGCGGGTATGACCTTGCTGAATTAAATGACGCGTTGCCAGCCAGGCACCGTAACGATCGTCAAGAGCAATACAACGGTTTTCAAAGCCAGGCAGGATACGGTTGATCAGCACCATACCGGGCATTTGTTTCATTAATGAGGCTAAATCGGCATCCGGGATCATTTTGGCATGGACGACCAACGCAGCACAGCGATGGCGGATCAGTTGCTCAATAGCCTGACGCTCTTTTTGTTCGTTGTGGTAACCGTTGCCAATCAATAAGAAATTACCGGTGTGATAAGCCACCTGTTCGACCGCTTTCACCATTGCACCGAAAAACGGATCGGAAACATCACCAACGATCAGACCGACCGTTTCAGTGGTCTGCTGCGCCAGCGCACGGGCGTTGGCGTTCGGGTGATAGCTAAGAGACTCCATTGCACTATGCACAGCCAGCCGGGAAGCTTCACTGGCTTTAGGTGAATTATTAATGACGCGGGAAACGGTGGCGACTGAAACGCCTGCCAGTCGGGCTACATCCTTTATGGTCGCCATGAAAATACCTTAGTGGGTAAACGCTTACATTCTTTCAGTGTTACGGAAAACGCCCGTTGGTTCAAGGGGTGGCGTGTTTTCATCGTGGGAATGTGAGCCAAACGCAAATAAGTAAGACAAAAAAAGAGATTGCAAACCTTTGGTTACACTTTGCGAAACGCTGTTGCGATTGACCGCTGGTGGCGTTTGGCTTCAGGTTGCTAAAGTGGTGATCCCAGAGGTATTGATAGGTGAAGTCAACTTCGGGTTGAGCACATGAATTACACCAGCCTGCGCAGATGCGCAGGTTTTTTTTGGCCGGTCATCAATCTGTAACAGTAACCGACAATTTACACACCTCGTTGCATTTCCCTTCATTCCTTTGCGTTTTCTCGCTGGCGAAGAGTCGTCGTGCAGACCACAATCAAGATCCCAGAGGTATTGATTGGTGAGATTATTCGGTACGCTCTTCGTACCCTGTCTCTTGCACCAACCTGCGCGGATGCGCAGGTTTTTTTTCGCACCTAATTTACTGTCGCTCGCGTTCTTTATCTCGTGTAATCTCCCTCCATTCGCTTTTACTGAATCAGAGCAAAGGGAGTTGGAATGCTTTTTAGCTTTTTTCGAAATTTGTGCCGTGTTTTGTATCGCGTTCGCGTTACGGGTGACACCCAGGCACTGAAGGGCGAGCGCGTTCTAATTACGCCTAATCACGTCTCTTTTATTGATGGCATTTTGCTTGGACTGTTTTTACCTGTGCGTCCAGTGTTTGCCGTTTACACCTCAATAAGCCAACAGTGGTATATGCGTTGGCTGAAATCATTTATCGACTTTGTTCCTCTCGACCCGACGCAACCTATGGCTATTAAACATCTGGTACGTCTGGTGGAACAGGGCCGACCAGTGGTGATTTTCCCTGAAGGACGCATCACCACTACAGGCTCGCTGATGAAAATCTACGATGGCGCGGGTTTTGTCGCGGCGAAGTCTGGTGCAACGGTTATTCCTGTGCGTATTGAAGGGGCGGAACTTACGCACTTCAGCCGCCTGAAAGGTCTGGTTAAACGTCGCTTGTTCCCGCAAATTACTCTGCATATTTTGCCACCAACGCAGGTGGCGATGCCGGATGCGCCGCGTGCCCGTGACCGTCGCAAAATCGCTGGCGAAATGCTGCATCAAATAATGATGGAAGCGCGAATGGCGGTGCGCCCGCGTGAAACGCTGTACGAATCTTTACTGAGTGCAATGTACCGCTTCGGAGCCGGGAAGAAATGTGTCGAAGACGTCAACTTTACCCCAGACTCCTATCGCAAATTGCTTACGAAAACGCTGTTTGTTGGACGCATCCTTGAAAAATACAGTGTTGAAGGCGAACGCATCGGCTTAATGCTGCCCAATGCAGGCATCAGTGCGGCAGTGATTTTTGGGGCCATCGCCCGTCGCCGCATTCCCGCAATGATGAACTACACTGCCGGGGTGAAAGGGCTGACCAGTGCTATTACGGCGGCTGAAATCAAAACCATCTTCACTTCCCGCCAGTTTCTCGATAAAGGCAAACTCTGGCATCTGCCGGAGCAACTTACTCAGGTGCGCTGGGTCTATCTGGAAGATTTAAAAGCAGATGTCACCACTGCCGACAAAGTATGGATCTTCGCTCATTTGCTGATGCCGCGTCTGGCACAGGTTAAACAGCAGCCGGAAGAAGAGGCGCTGATCCTTTTTACCTCCGGTTCTGAAGGCCATCCAAAAGGCGTCGTCCATAGCCATAAAAGCATTCTGGCGAACGTCGAGCAGATTAAAACGATTGCCGACTTCACCACCAACGATCGCTTTATGTCGGCATTACCGCTGTTTCACTCCTTTGGGCTGACGGTAGGCCTGTTTACGCCACTGCTTACAGGTGCAGAAGTGTTCCTTTATCCAAGCCCGCTGCATTACCGCATTGTGCCGGAGTTGGTGTATGACCGCAGTTGCACCGTGTTGTTCGGTACCTCGACTTTCCTCGGTCACTACGCGCGTTTCGCCAACCCGTATGACTTCTATCGTCTACGCTATGTGGTGGCAGGCGCAGAAAAACTACAAGAAAGTACCAAACAGCTTTGGCAGGATAAATTTGGCCTGCGCATCCTTGAAGGCTATGGTGTAACCGAGTGCGCGCCTGTCGTTTCTATCAACGTACCGATGGCGGCGAAACCCGGTACGGTAGGGCGTATTCTACCAGGAATGGATGCGCGCCTGTTGTCGGTTCCTGGTATCGAAGAGGGCGGACGCCTGCAACTGAAAGGGCCGAACATAATGAACGGCTATCTGCGGGTGGAGAAGCCAGGTGTACTGGAAGTGCCCACCGCCGAGAATGTTCGCGGCGAAATGGAGCGCGGCTGGTATGACACTGGCGATATTGTGCGTTTTGACGAGCAGGGCTTTGTGCAGATTCAGGGCCGCGCAAAACGCTTTGCCAAAATTGCAGGCGAAATGGTGTCGCTGGAAATGGTGGAACAACTGGCACTTGGTGTTTCGCCAGATAAAGTCCATGCCACTGCGATTAAGAGCGATGCCAGCAAAGGCGAGGCACTGGTGCTTTTCACCACAGATAACGAACTGACGCGCGATAAGTTGCAACAGTATGCCCGCGAGCACGGCGTGCCGGAGCTTGCTGTACCGCGCGATATTCGCTATCTGAAACAGATGCCATTACTTGGCAGCGGCAAACCTGACTTTGTCACGTTGAAAAGCTGGGTAGACGAAGCGGAACAACACGATGAGTGAGTCAGTGCACACTAACACTTCGTTGTGGTCGAAGGGGATGAAAGCGGTTATCGTGGCGCAGTTTCTCTCTGCGTTTGGCGATAATGCCCTACTGTTTGCCACTCTGGCGTTACTGAAAGCGCAGTTCTATCCGGAGTGGAGCCAGCCCATCCTGCAAATGGTGTTTGTAGGTGCTTACATTCTTTTTGCGCCGTTTGTCGGGCAGGTGGCGGATAGCTTCGCCAAAGGCCGGGTGATGATGTTTGCCAACGGCCTGAAGCTGCTGGGCGCAGCCAGTATCTGCTTTGGTATCAATCCGTTTCTCGGCTATACGCTGGTGGGTGTTGGTGCTGCAGCCTATTCACCGGCGAAATACGGTATTCTCGGCGAATTAACCACGGGTAGTAAGTTAGTGAAAGCTAACGGTTTAATGGAAGCTTCTACCATAGCGGCGATTTTGCTCGGTTCCGTAGCCGGTGGTGTGCTGGCTGACTGGCATGTCCTCGTCGCCCTGGCCGCATGCGCACTGGCCTACGGTGGTGCGGTCGTTGCCAATATCTACATTCCCAAACTGGCGGCGGCGCGTCCGGGGCAGTCCTGGAATCTCATCAACATGACCCGCAGTTTCCTGAATGCCTGCACCTCGCTATGGCGCAATGGTGAAGCGCGTTTTTCGCTGGTGGGCACCAGTTTATTCTGGGGAGCGGGTGTCACGCTGCGTTTCCTGTTGGTGCTGTGGGTACCGGTGGCGCTGGGCATTACCGATAACGCTACGCCCACCTATCTCAACGCGATGGTAGCGATTGGTATCGTGGTTGGCGCAGGTGCGGCAGCGAAGTTAGTTACGCTGGAAACCGTGTCACGCTGTATGCCAGCCGGGATTTTGATTGGCGTGGTGGTACTGATTTTTTCCCTGCAACACGAGCTGCTGCCAGCCTATGCCTTGTTGATGCTGATTGGCGTGATGGGGGGCTTTTTTGTCGTTCCGCTCAATGCGTTGCTACAGGAGCGGGGTAAAAAAAGCGTCGGGGCGGGGAATGCGATTGCAGTACAAAACCTTGGCGAAAACAGCGCCATGTTGTTGATGCTGGGCATTTACTCGCTGGCGGTAATGGTAGGCATCCCGGTCGTGCCCATTGGCATTGGCTTCGGTGCGCTGTTTGCGCTGGCAATAACGGCGCTGTGGATCTGGCAGCGCCGTCATTAATATTTAACGCCGGTTTTAACCGGCGTTAATCTTATGGTGCCGGATAAGTATAAACCTGATGCACAGCTTCAATTTCAGCTAATACGTCTTCGCTTAACTCCAGATGCAAACTTTCGACGTTAGTTTTCAACTGCTCCATCGTGGTTGCGCCCAGCAGAGTGCTGGCAACAAACGGTTGACGGCGTACAAATGCGAGCGCCATTTGAGCAGGGTCCAGGCCATGACGTCTGGCAATATCAACATACGCCGCGACGGCTTTTTGCGTTTGCTCACCGCTATAGCGGGTGAACCGACTAAAGAGCGTATTACGTGCGCCAGCGGGTTTTGCACCATTGAGATATTTCCCGGTCAGCGTACCGAAACCCAGGCACGAATAGGCCAGCAGTTCGACCCCTTCATACTGGCTGACTTCTGCCAGACCTACTTCAAAACTGCGGTTTAACAGACTGTAGGGGTTCTGAATGGTGACAATACGCGGCAGATCGTGTTTGTCCGCCAGATGCAGGTAGCGCATTACGCCAAATGCAGTTTCGTTCGACACGCCGATATAACGAATTTTTCCCGCGCGTTGGTACTCTGCCAGTGCGTCCAGCGTATCCAGCAGCGAAACTGCAGGCGCAGAATCCGTCCAGCTATAACCGAGTTTGCCAAAGCAGTTGGTTGGGCGCTGCGGCCAGTGCACCTGATAAAGATCGAGGTAATCAGTCTGTAGGCGCTTGAGGCTGTCATGCAGCGCTTCGCGGATATTCTTCCGATCCAGCGCCTGATCCGGGCGGATGCCCTTGTCATTATTGCGCGACGGTCCGCTCACTTTGGAGGCGATAATTAACTTTTCGCGGCTGCCATGTTTCGCCAGCCAGTTGCCGACGTAGGTTTCGGTTAACCCTTGCGTTTCGGGGCGCGGAGGTACTGGGTACATTTCGGCAACGTCGATAAGGTTAATGCCCTGAGCAACGGCATAGTCGAGTTGTGCGTGGGCGTCGGCTTCGCTGTTCTGTTCACCAAACGTCATCGTGCCAAGCCCCAGCGTGCTGACTTCCAGCGAACTGTGGGGTATACGGTGATATTGCATAGCCGTTTCCTTTTTATAATCACGACATAAGGAATATAAAAATGGCAGAGGGAAGGGAAAAGGGAAAGAGAAAAATCTTAAGGCCAGCCGGATGCTGACCTTATTTGTTAACGTTCAATAATTTGCGAAACATCATCACGGTTAATTTGCATCGCGTTACCTTGCCGATCGTGATAACTCACCAGCCCGGTATCATCATCAATTTCAGGTTTTCCATCGGTCAAAATCATACGGCCATCTTTGGTCGCCATGACGTAATCACTGGAACACCCGGAAACAGCAAACGCCAGTCCGACTGCAGAAATTATTACTGCCCATTTTTTCATCCGGTTATCCTCATTTGGCTCACCTATGATAATAGTCTGTTTATAAACCGACGTTATATATCTTGAAAGCAGGAAAATCTTAAACTGTGAGGGTAACAGGAGTGAGTACGCCCTCCCGCAGGAGAGCGTACGGAGTATCAGAGCGGGTTCTTTTTGTTGCGAATCAGGTTGAGGCTTTCAACCGCAATAGAGAAGAACATCGCGAAGTAGATGTAACCTTTCGGTACGTGGATGTCGAAACTTTCCAGAATCAGGGTAAAGCCGACCAGAATCAGGAAAGAGAGCGCCAGCATTTTTACCGAAGGATGGCGTTCGACAAAATCACCAATCGAGCGCGCGGCGAACATCATCACGCCTACGGCAATCACCACGGCGGCCATCATAATAAACAGGTGATCTGACAGACCCACAGCGGTAATCACCGAGTCGAGGCTGAAGATAATATCCAGCAGCATAATCTGCACGATAGCGCCGAGGAATGATGAAACGCGTGTTTTCAGCCCTTCTTCTTCACCTTCAATGGATTCGTGGATTTCCTTGCTGGCTTTCCAGATAAGGAACAAGCCACCCAGAAGCAGAATCAAATCACGGGCGGAAATTTCCTGACTGAATATTGTAAAAAGCGGATTCGTCAGGCGCGTAACCCAGGCGATTGATGCCAGCAGCGCCAGACGCATAACCATGGCTCCCGCCAACCCCAGACGGCGCGCATGAGCACGTTGTGCTGTGGGAAGCTTTGCCACCACCAGAGAAAGGAAAATAATATTGTCGATCCCAAGAACGATCTCCAGCAGCGTCAGCGTACCGAGCGCAAGCCAGGCGTTAGGATCGGTTATCCATGCAAATAACATCTAAAAAGCCCTGCCAAAAAAATGAAGCGGTAATTATATGCCCGGAAAGCGGCAGGTCAAAGCGATGGCTACTGGATCAGAAAATGACGGGCCAGTAGCGCACTGGTGAAATTCTTCTTCAAATAAAAGCCGCGTGGCAGCGTCAGAATCCGTTCGCCCCGGGCACCAATGGCTTCGGTAAGCGCTTTCGCATTCGCTGCTTTCGGTCGTATCTGTAAATACTCCCCGTGACGAGCGGTAATCCGCTCAACCTGACCGAGAACAATCATATCCATTAATTCTTCCCAGTCTTCGCGTAGCTGCCGGTCTTCCTCTTCATTCGGGCTCCACAGCAACGGTGATCCAACGCGACGCTGCGCCAGCGGGATGCTGCGCTCGCCTTCAACCGGTATCCACAGTACGCGTTTGAGTTTGTGGCGCACGTGGCTGGTTTCCCAGGTCACCCCGCTATTGCCCGTTAACGGGGCAACACAAACGAATGTTGTTTCCAGCGGACGACCAAGACTATCCACAGGGATAGTTTTAAGTTCCACGCCCAGAGCAGCAAAATCTTGCTCAGGTTTACTCCCTGCGCTGGCACCTAGCCAGATCTCCAGTAACACGCCAATCCAGCCTTTATCGCGTTTTAAATTCTCTGGCGTAACCAGCCCGACAAGTGCCGCCAGTTCTCCCAATGTATAACCAGAAAGTTGCTGTGCTTGCGCTAACAACTGTTCTTCAGTTTCGGGAGGAGAGAGCAGTGGGCGAGGTTGGGACATGTCATGATACCTTGGTTAAAAAACAAACAGCAATTATGTGCCGAATATTCGCAGTGTAACTTTTTCCACATGCGTTGTTCAATTCTCTGATTTATATTGCTTTTTAGGTTGCCGGTAATCGAGTTGCGCAACACTGCAACGGGTTTTCCAAATCTGGTCACTGAAAATAAACAGGATCTTACACCATGTTATCCACAGAAAGCTGGGATAACTGTGAAAAACCTCCACTACTGTTTCCATTTACAGCCTTGACGTGCGACGAAACTCCAGTTTTTAGTGGTTCAGTGCTTAACTTAGTGGCACATTCTGTGGATAAATACGGCATTGGTTGATCTTTCGTCAACCCGTAAATGAGAGGTGTGACCTGGGTCACGAATTACTCTTTTTCATTACTCAAATTACATGTAATGCATTGACTAATAATGAATATTTTAAAATGTCTATATCGGGCTTATTCAGAATGCTCCGGGTTTTCCCGTAGTAATTCCGTAGTTCTTCACAACTCTATCCACAGAAAAGGTGAATAAAAACGGCTATCCACCCCTTCCTCTGTTTATAACTCTGCACATAACTGTGAGTTATTCAATTGTTATTAGTGTGTAATGCCCTGCAGAGAGTGGTTTACCGTCTTCCTGGAGTATGAAACAATCATTCGTATATAAAGCTTTATTTTGAGGTAGTCCGGTGATTGATGACGATGGCTACCGCCCAAACGTAGGTATCGTGATTTGTAATCGCCAGGGGCAGGTAATGTGGGCCCGGCGATTTGGTCAGCACTCCTGGCAATTTCCGCAAGGCGGAATCAACCCCGGAGAATCCGCAGAGCAGGCGATGTACCGTGAATTGTTTGAAGAAGTAGGATTAAGCCGCAAAGACGTTCGAATCCTTGCTTCAACGCGTAACTGGTTGCGCTACAAATTACCGAAACGTTTGGTGCGTTGGGACACGAAGCCGGTTTGTATCGGCCAAAAACAAAAATGGTTTCTCTTGCAGCTGGTGAGCGGCGATGCAGAAATCAATATGCAAACCAGCAGTACACCAGAGTTTGACGGCTGGCGATGGGTAAGTTACTGGTATCCGGTCAGACAGGTGGTGTCATTTAAACGTGATGTCTACCGTAGGGTAATGAAAGAGTTCGCGAGTGTGGTGATGTCACTGCAGGAAAATACGCCAAAACCACAAAACGCATCTGCTTATCGACGTAAAAGAGGTTAAGTCACGCCAATTATGCTCACTCGCCTGCGCGAAATAGTCGAAAAGGTAGCCAGCGCACCACGCCTGAATGAGGCGTTAAATATTCTGGTTACCGACATCTGTCTTGCGATGGATACCGAGGTCTGTTCGGTCTACCTGGCCGATCATGATCGACGTTGTTACTACCTGATGGCGACCCGGGGGCTGAAAAAACCACGCGGTCGCACTGTAACGCTCGCGTTTGATGAAGGGATCGTCGGCCTGGTTGGCAGGCTGGCGGAACCGATAAACCTTGCAGATGCGCAAAAGCACCCCAGCTTCAAATACATCCCCTCCGTAAAAGAAGAACGTTTCCGCGCGTTTTTAGGCGTACCAATTATTCAACGTCGCCAGTTGCTTGGTGTACTGGTGGTACAGCAACGAGAGTTGCGCCAGTATGACGAAAGTGAAGAATCCTTCCTGGTGACGCTTGCCACCCAGATGGCAGCTATTCTTTCTCAGTCGCAGTTGACTGCCTTGTTTGGGCAATATCGCCAGACGCGAATCCGCGCATTACCGGCAGCACCTGGTGTGGCGATTGCCGAAGGCTGGCAGGATGCCACGTTACCTTTAATGGAACAGGTGTATCAGGCATCAACGCTGGATCCGGCTCTGGAACGCGAACGACTGACCGGGGCGCTGGAAGAAGCGGCAAACGAGTTTCGCCGCTACAGCAAACGCTTTGCCGCCGGTGCACAAAAAGAAACGGCGGCTATTTTCGATCTTTACTCGCACCTGCTTTCGGACACCCGGCTGCGTCGCGAATTGTTTGCCGAGGTTGATAAAGGCTCGGTGGCAGAGTGGGCGGTAAAAACGGTCATTGAAAAATTTGCCGAACAGTTTGCCGCGCTAAGCGATAACTATCTCAAAGAGCGGGCTGGCGATTTACGTGCGCTGGGTCAGCGATTGCTGTTTCATCTTGATGACGCTAATCAAGGGCCGAACGCCTGGCCGGAACGTTTCATTCTGGTGGCAGATGAACTGTCAGCGACAACTCTTGCTGAGCTGCCCCAGGATCGCTTAGTCGGTGTTGTCGTGCGAGATGGCGCAGCCAACTCCCATGCTGCGATCATGGTACGTGCGCTGGGGATCCCTACCGTGATGGGCGCGGATATTCAGCCTTCGGTGCTGCATCGTAGGACGCTGATCGTTGATGGCTATCGCGGTGAATTGCTGGTCGATCCGGAGCCGGTACTGCTGCAAGAATATCAGCGGCTAATTAGTGAAGAGATTGAGCTTAGCCGTCTGGCGGAAGATGACGTCAATTTACCCGCGCAGTTAAAAAGCGGTGAGCGTATAAAAGTCATGCTCAATGCTGGTTTAAGCCCGGAACATGAAGAAAAACTGGGCAGCCGTATTGATGGCATCGGTCTTTATCGCACTGAAATCCCATTCATGCTGCAAAGTGGTTTCCCGTCGGAAGAAGAACAGGTGGCGCAGTATCAGGGGATGCTGCAAATGTTCAATGATAAACCCGTCACCTTGCGTACGCTGGATGTCGGAGCAGATAAGCAGCTGCCTTACATGCCGATCAGCGAAGAGAATCCATGCCTGGGTTGGCGTGGGATTCGCATTACGCTCGATCAGCCGGAGATCTTCTTGATCCAGGTGCGGGCGATGCTGCGTGCTAATGCCGCTACGGGCAACCTGAATATTCTGTTGCCGATGGTCACAAGCCTCGATGAAGTTGATGAAGCACGCCGCCTGATTGAACGTGCCGGACGTGAAGTCGAGGAGATGATCGGTTACGAAATTCCCAAACCACGTATCGGCATCATGCTGGAAGTGCCGTCAATGGTATTTATGCTGCCGCATCTGGCAAAGCGGGTCGATTTCATCTCTGTTGGCACCAACGATCTGACTCAATACATTCTGGCCGTTGATCGCAACAATACCCGGGTGGCGAACATTTATGACAGTCTTCATCCTGCAATGTTACGAGCTCTGGCGATGATCGCCCGGGAAGCGGAAATACATGGAATCGATCTCCGTTTGTGCGGTGAAATGGCGGGCGATCCCATGTGCGTGGCAATCCTCATTGGGCTTGGGTATCGCCATCTGTCTATGAACGGACGTTCTGTAGCGCGGGTAAAATACCTGCTGCGGCGCATTGATTATGCCGAAGCAGAAAATCTTGCGCAGCGTAGTCTGGAAGCGCAACTGGCGACCGAAGTTCGCCATCAGGTTGCAGCCTTTATGGAGCGTCGCGGCATGGGCGGGCTGATTCGCGGAGGGTTATAGCGCGGATCATATACATATCTTTTAACGGTATCCGGCAACCAGCCAGGTCCCCTTGTGCTATTATTCGCACCTTTGGAGCGCCTGAAACCTGCGGCGCGCATTTCAATCGCTGTTCTCTTTCAGCGAAATAACAAGAACTTGTGGTGACAGATGACCAGTAGCTATCTGCATTTTCCGGAGTTTGATCCGGTCATTTTCTCAATAGGACCCGTGGCGCTTCACTGGTACGGCCTGATGTATCTGGTGGGTTTCATTTTTGCAATGTGGCTGGCAACACGACGGGCGAATCGTCCGGGCAGCGGCTGGACCAAAAATGAAGTTGAAAACTTACTCTATGCGGGCTTCCTCGGCGTCTTCCTCGGGGGACGTATTGGTTATGTTCTGTTCTACAATTTCCCGCAGTTTATGGCCGATCCGCTGTATCTGTTCCGTGTCTGGGACGGCGGCATGTCTTTCCACGGCGGCCTGATTGGCGTTATCGTGGTGATGATTATCTTCGCCCGCCGTACTAAACGTTCCTTCTTCCAGGTCTCTGATTTTATCGCACCACTCATTCCGTTTGGTCTTGGTGCCGGGCGTCTGGGCAACTTTATTAACGGTGAATTGTGGGGCCGCGTTGACCCGAACTTCCCGTTTGCCATGCTGTTCCCTGGCTCCCGTACAGAAGATATTTTGCTGCTGCAAACCAACCCGCAGTGGCAATCCATTTTCGATACTTACGGTGTGCTGCCGCGCCACCCATCACAGCTTTACGAGCTGTTGCTGGAAGGTGTAGTGCTGTTTATTATCCTCAACCTGTATATTCGTAAACCGCGCCCAATGGGAGCTGTCTCAGGTTTGTTCCTGATTGGTTACGGCGCGTTTCGCATCATTGTTGAGTTTTTCCGCCAGCCCGACGCGCAGTTTACTGGTGCCTGGGTGCAGTACATCAGCATGGGACAAATTCTTTCCATCCCGATGATTGTCGCGGGTGTGATCATGATGGTCTGGGCATATCGTCGCAGCCCACAGCAACACGTTTCCTGAGGAACCATGAAACAGTATTTAGAACTGATGCAAAAAGTGCTCGACGAAGGCACACAGAAAAACGACCGTACCGGAACCGGAACGCTTTCCATTTTTGGTCATCAGATGCGTTTTAACCTGCAGGATGGATTCCCGCTGGTGACAACTAAACGTTGCCACCTGCGTTCCATCATCCATGAACTGCTGTGGTTTCTGCAGGGCGACACTAACATTGCTTATCTACACGAAAACAATGTCACCATCTGGGACGAATGGGCCGATGAAAACGGCGACCTCGGGCCAGTGTATGGTAAACAGTGGCGCGCCTGGCCAACGCCGGATGGTCGTCATATTGACCAGATCACTACGGTACTGAACCAGCTGAAAAACGACCCGGATTCGCGCCGCATTATTGTTTCAGCGTGGAACGTAGGCGAACTGGATAAAATGGCGCTGGCACCGTGCCATGCGTTCTTCCAGTTCTATGTGGCAGACGGCAAACTCTCTTGCCAGCTTTATCAGCGCTCCTGTGACGTTTTCCTCGGCCTGCCGTTTAACATTGCCAGCTACGCGTTACTGGTGCATATGATGGCGCAGCAGTGTGATCTGGAAGTGGGCGATTTTGTCTGGACGGGGGGCGACACGCACCTGTACAGCAATCATATGGATCAAACTCATCTGCAATTAAGCCGCGAACCGCGTCCGCTGCCGAAGTTGATTATCAAACGTAAACCCGAATCCATCTTCGACTACCGTTTCGAAGATTTTGAGATTGAAGGCTACGATCCGCATCCGGGCATTAAAGCGCCGGTGGCTATCTAATTACGAAACATCCTGCCAGAGCCGACGCTAGTGTGCGTCGGTTTTTTTTACCCTCCATTAAATTCTTCGAGACACCTTCCCGAAATTTTGCAACGTCCTGCAACGGCGTAAATAGTCCGGAAGATGCGCCGAAGAAATAGAAACTGGCCCTCGTCTTTTTTTCTCCTCGCTCCATACTGCCGGCATGAAAACACAACGTGGTTATACGCTGATTGAAACGCTGGTCGCGATGCTGATTCTGGTCATGCTAAGCGCAAGTGGACTCTATGGCTGGCAATACTGGCAGCAGTCGCAACGGCTTTGGCAAACCGCCAGCCAGGCGCGGGACTATTTGCTCTATTTACGTGAAGATGCCAACTGGCATAACCGCGACCACAGTATCAGTGTTATCAGAGAGGGGACGTTATGGTGCCTTGTGAGTTCCGTTGCTGGGGCGAATACCTGTCATGGCAGTTCACCATTGGTCTTTGTGCCACGCTGGCCCGAAGTCGAAATGAGCGACCTGACACCTTCGCTTGCTTTCTTTGGCCTGCGCAATACCGCATGGGCCGGGCATATTCGCTTCAAAAACTCAACGGGCGAGTGGTGGCTGGTGGTTTCGCCGTGGGGAAGACTCCGGCTTTGTCAGCAAGGAGAAACAGAAGGATGCCTGTAAAAGAGCAAGGTTTTTCTCTGCTGGAAGTGTTGATTGCTATGGCGATCAGTAGCGTATTGTTGCTGGGAGCGGCACGCTTTCTGCCTGCGTTACAGCGTGAAAGTTTAACGGGCACCCGTAAGCTGGCGCTGGAAGATGAAATCTGGCTGCGGGTATTTACCGTCGCGAAGCATCTCCAGAGGGCGGGTTATTGTCATGGCAGCTGTACCGGCGAAGGGCTGGAAATTGTCGGACAGGGTGACTGTATCATTGTGCAGTGGGATGCGAACAGTAACGGTATCTGGGATCGCGAACCGGTAAAAGAGTCCGACCAGATTGGATTTCGTCTGAAGGAGCATGTGCTGGAAACGCTACGCGGTGCGACATCCTGTGAAGGTAAGGGCTGGGATAAAGTCACTAATCCGGATGCCATCATTATCGACACTTTTCAGGTCGTACGTCAGGATGTCAGCGGCTTCTCGCCGGTGTTGACGGTTAATATGCGTGCTGCCAGTAAGTCTGAACCGCAAACCGTGGTGGATGCCAGCTATAGCGTGACAGGATTCAACCTGTGAACCGCGAAAAAGGTGTTTCGTCACTGGCTCTGGTCCTGATGCTGCTGGTTTTGGGTAGCTTGCTATTGCAAGGAATGAGTCAGCAGGATCGCAGTTTTGCCTCTCGCGTGAGCATGGAAAGTCAGTCATTGCGCCGCCAGGCCATCGTTCAGTCGGCGCTGGCGTGGGGAAAAATGCACTCCTGGCAGACGCAGCCAGCAGTTCAGTGCTCGCAGTACGCTGGAACCGATGCCCTGGTTTGTTTGCGTTTACTGGCAGATAATGAAGCCTTATTGATTGCCGGTTATGAAGGCGTTTCGTTGTGGCGAACAGGCGAAGTCATTGATGGAAAAATTGTTTTTTCGCCACGCGGCTGGAGCGATTTTTGTCCGCTGAAAGAGGGGGCATTATGTCAGCTTCCCTGAAGAATCAACAAGGCTTTAGCCTGCCGGAGGTAATGGTTGCGATGGTGCTGATGGTGATGATTGTCACTGCGTTATCGGGTATCCAGCGAACATTAATGAACAGTCTCGCCAGCAGAAACCAGTACCAACAGCTCTGGCGGCATGGTTGGCAGCAAACGCAACTGCGCGCGATTTCGCCACCTGCCAACTGGCAGGTCAACCGAATGCAGACATCGCAGGCGGGATGTGTCAGCATCAGCGTTACGCTAGTTTCACCCGGGGGCAGAGAAGGCGAGATGACCCGCCTGCATTGCCCGAATCGTCAGTAGTCAGGAGCCGCTATGTTAAGGGTCTACCATTCCAATCGTCTGGACGTGCTGGAAGCGTTGATGGAGTTTATTGTCGAACGCGAACGGCTGGACGATCCTTTCGAACCAGAGATGATTCTGGTGCAAAGTACCGGTATGGCGCAGTGGCTGCAAATGACCCTGTCGCAAAAGTTTGGTATTGCGGCAAACATTGATTTTCCGCTGCCAGCGAGCTTTATCTGGGATATGTTCGTCCGGGTGTTACCGGAAATCCCCAAAGAGAGCGCCTTTAACAAACAGAGCATGAGCTGGAAACTGATGACTCTGCTGCCGCAATTGCTGGAGCGCGAAGACTTTACCCTGTTGCGGCATTATCTGACTGACGATAGCGACAAGCGAAAACTGTTCCAGCTTTCCTCAAAAGCGGCGGACCTGTTTGACCAGTATCTAGTCTATCGCCCGGAGTGGCTGGCACAATGGGAAACAGGACATTTGGTTGAAGGGCTGGGAGAAGCACAGGCCTGGCAAGCGCCGTTGTGGAAGGCGCTGGTGGAATATACCCATGAACTCGGACAACCGCGCTGGCACCGCGCCAATCTCTATCAGCGCTTTATCGAAACGCTGGAGTCCGCGACGACCTGCCCGCCGGGGTTACCATCGCGCGTCTTTATATGCGGTATTTCCGCGTTACCGCCTGTTTATCTCCAGGCGCTCCAGGCGCTGGGTAAACATATTGAAATCCATCTCCTGTTTACCAACCCCTGCCGTTATTACTGGGGCGACATTAAAGATCCTGCTTATCTGGCGAAACTACTGACTCGCCAGCGCCGACACAGTTTTGAAGATCGCGAATTGCCGCTATTTCGCGATAGCGAAAATGCCGGACAGCTCTTTAACAGCGATGGTGAACAGGATGTCGGCAACCCGCTTCTGGCCTCATGGGGGAAGCTTGGGCGCGACTACATTTATCTCCTTTCTGACCTGGAGAGCAGCCAGGAGCTGGACGCTTTTGTCGATGTGACGCCAGACAACCTGCTGCATAACATTCAGTCTGACATTCTGGAACTGGAAAACCGCGCCGTTGCGGGTGTGAACATCGAAGAGTTTTCCCGTAGCGATAACAAACGCCCGCTTGATCCACTGGATAGCAGTATCACCTTCCACGTTTGCCATAGCCCGCAGCGTGAAGTTGAAGTTTTACACGATCGCCTGCTGGCGATGCTGGAGGAAGACCCGACACTTACTCCGCGCGACATCATCGTGATGGTGGCTGATATCGACAGCTACAGTCCGTTTATTCAGGCTGTGTTTGGTAGCGCACCTGCGGATCGTTACCTACCTTACGCCATTTCCGACCGTCGTGCGCGGCAGTCACATCCGGTACTGGAAGCGTTTATCAGCCTGTTATCACTGCCTGACAGTCGTTTTGTGTCAGAGGATGTGCTGGCGTTGCTGGATGTGCCGGTGCTGGCGGCGCGGTTTGACATCACCGAAGAAGGGCTGCGTTATTTACGCCAGTGGGTCAACGAATCCGGCATTCGTTGGGGCATAGATGACGACAACGTTCGCGAGCTGGAACTCCCCGCCACCGGACAACACACCTGGCGATTTGGCCTGACGCGTATGTTGTTGGGCTACGCGATGGAGAGCGCGCAGGGCGAGTGGCAATCGGTTCTACCTTATGATGAATCGAGCGGCTTAATTGCAGAACTGGTGGGGCATCTGGCTTCACTGCTAATGCAGCTAAACATCTGGCGTCGCGGGCTGGCACAGGAGCGTCCGCTGGAAGAGTGGTTGCCGGTTTGTCGCGATATGCTCAACGCCTTCTTCCTGCCGGATGCGGAAACCGAAGCGGCGATGACGCTGATCGAACAACAATGGCAGGCGATTATCGCCGAAGGTTTAGGTGCGCAGTATGGCGACGCGGTGCCGCTGTCACTATTGCGTGATGAACTGGCACAGCGTCTGGATCAAGAACGTATCAGCCAGCGTTTTCTCGCCGGACCGGTTAACATTTGTACTCTGATGCCAATGCGTTCAATTCCGTTCAAAGTGGTTTGCCTGCTGGGAATGAACGACGGCGTTTATCCACGTCAGCTTGCGCCATTGGGCTTTGACCTGATGAGCCAGAAACCGAAGCGTGGCGACCGTAGCCGTCGCGATGACGACCGCTATCTGTTCCTGGAAGCGTTAATTTCCGCGCAGCAAAAACTCTATATCAGCTATATCGGTCGTTCCATTCAGGATAACAGTGAGCGTTTCCCGTCGGTACTGGTGCAGGAACTGATCGACTACATCGGGCAAAGTCATTATCTACCGGGCGATGAAGCGCTCAACTGTGATGAAAGCGAGGCAAGGGTAAAAGCGCATCTTACTTGCCTCCATACCCGGATGCCGTTTGATCCGCAAAACTACCAGCCAGGCGAACGACAAAGCTATGCTCGTGAATGGCTACCTGCGGCCAGCCAGGCTGGTAAAGCACATTCTGAATTTGTTCAGCCGCTGCCGTTTACCTTACCGGAAACCGTGCCGCTGGAAACGCTACAACGATTCTGGGCACATCCGGTGCGGGCGTTCTTCCAGATGCGTTTGCAGGTGAACTTCCGTACTGAAGACAGCGAAATCCCAGACACCGAGCCATTTATTCTGGAAGGGCTTAGCCGTTATCAAATCAATCAGCAGTTATTGAATGCACTGGTTGAGCAGGATGATGCCGAACGCTTGTTCCGCCGCTTCCGGGCGGCAGGGGATTTACCGTATGGCGCTTTTGGTGAAATTTTCTGGGAAACACAGTGCCAGGAGATGCAGCAGCTTGCCGACAGAGTCATTGCCTGTCGCCAGCCGGGGCAGAGTATGGAAATTGATCTCGCCTGCAACGGTGTGCAGATAACTGGCTGGTTGCCGCAGGTGCAGCCGGATGGCCTGTTGCGCTGGCGTCCCTCTTTATTAAGTGTGGCGCAGGGAATGCAACTTTGGCTGGAACACCTTGTCTACTGTGCCAGCGGTGGTAATGGTGAAAGTCGCCTTTTTCTACGCAAAGACGGCGAGTGGCGTTTTCCGCCGCTTGCAGCCGAACAGGCTTTGCATTACCTCTCACAACTGATTGAGGGGTATCGTGAAGGGATGTCCGCGCCATTGCTGGTGTTACCTGAAAGTGGCGGCGCGTGGCTAAAAACCTGTTATGACGCGCAAAACGATGCCATGCTGGATGACGATTCCACGTTGCAAAAAGCCCGTACGAAATTCCTTCAGGCTTACGAAGGCAACATGATGGTGCGTGGCGAAGGTGATGATATCTGGTATCAAAGGCTCTGGCGGCAATTAACACCAGAGACAATGGAGGCCATCGTTGAACAGTCGCAACGTTTCCTGTTACCGCTGTTTCGCTTTAATCAGTCATGAGTGCTGTATAAAAATTGCGCAATCTATCCGCTTACTTTATGATGCGCACCAGTCACGGACTGATGGTTATATAAACATAGGCTGACTCGTGCAGCACAAGATTAAATTCTGGCAGATGATTTGCGTTAACGTGTTGAATCTGGACAGAAAATTAAGTTGATTATGAGGTCCGTGAATGCCCCGCAGCACCTGGTTCAAAGCATTATTGTTGTTAGTTGCCCTTTGGGCACCCTTAAGTCAGGCAGAAACGGGATGGCAGCCGATTCAGGAAACCATCCGTAAAAGTGATAAAGATAACCGCCAGTATCAGGCTATACGTCTGGATAACGGTATGGTGGTCTTGCTGGTTTCTGATCCGCAGGCAGTTAAATCGCTCTCGGCGCTGGTGGTGCCCGTTGGGTCGCTGGAAGATCCCGAGGCGTACCAGGGGCTGGCACATTACCTTGAACATATGAGTCTGATGGGGTCGAAAAAGTACCCGCAGGCTGACAGTCTGGCCGAATATCTCAAAATGCACGGCGGTAGTCACAATGCCAGCACTGCGCCGTATCGCACGGCTTTCTATCTGGAAGTTGAGAACGACGCCTTGCCTGGTGCGGTAGACCGCCTGGCCGATGCTATTGCTGAACCTTTGCTCGACAAGAAATATGCCGAACGTGAGCGTAATGCGGTGAACGCTGAATTAACCATGGCGCGTACGCGTGACGGGATGCGCATGGCACAGGTCAGCGCAGAAACCATTAACCCGGCACACCCCGGTTCAAAGTTTTCTGGTGGTAACCTCGAAACTTTAAGCGACAAACCTGGTAATCCGGTGCAGCAGGCGCTGAAAGATTTCCACGAGAAGTACTATTCCGCCAATTTGATGAAGGCGGTTATTTACAGTAATAAACCGCTGCCGGAGTTGGCAAAAATGGCGGCGGACACCTTTGGTCGCGTGCCGAACAAAGAGAGCAAAAAACCGGAAATCACCGTGCCGGTAGTCACCGACGCGCAAAAGGGCATTATCATTCATTACGTCCCTGCGCTGCCGCGTAAAGTGTTGCGCGTTGAGTTTCGCATCGATAACAACTCAGCGAAGTTCCGTAGTAAAACCGATGAATTGATTACCTATCTGATTGGCAATCGCAGCCCAGGTACACTTTCTGACTGGCTGCAAAAGCAGGGATTAGTTGAGGGCATTAGCGCCAACTCCGATCCTATCGTCAACGGCAACAGCGGCGTATTAGCGATCTCTGCGTCTTTAACCGATAAAGGCCTGGCTAATCGCGATCAGGTTGTGGCGGCAATTTTTAGCTATCTCAATCTGTTACGTGAAAAAGGCATTGATAAACAATACTTCGATGAACTGGCGAATGTGCTGGATATCGACTTCCGTTATCCGTCGATCACCCGTGATATGGATTACGTCGAATGGCTGGCAGATACCATGATTCGCGTTCCTGTTGAGCATACGCTGGATGCAGTCAATATTGCCGATCGGTACGATGCTAAAGCAGTAAAGGAACGTCTGGCGATGATGACGCCGCAGAATGCGCGTATCTGGTATATCAGCCCGAAAGAGCCGCACAACAAAACGGCTTACTTTGTCGATGCGCCGTATCAGGTCGATAAAATCAGCGCACAAACTTTCGCCGACTGGCAGAAAAAAGCCGCCGACATTGCGCTCTCTTTGCCAGAGCTTAACCCTTATATTCCTGATGATTTCTCGCTGATTAAGTCAGAGAAGAAATACGACCATCCAGAGCTGATTGTTGATGAGTCGAATCTGCGCGTGGTGTATGCGCCAAGCCGTTATTTTGCCAGCGAGCCCAAAGCTGATGTCAGCCTGATTTTGCGTAATCCGAAAGCCATGGACAGCGCCCGCAATCAGGTGATGTTTGCGCTCAATGATTATCTCGCAGGGCTGGCGCTTGATCAGTTAAGCAACCAGGCGTCGGTTGGTGGCATAAGTTTTTCCACCAACGCTAACAACGGCCTTATGGTTAATGCTAATGGTTACACCCAGCGTCTGCCGCAGCTGTTCCAGGCATTGCTCGAGGGGTACTTTAGCTATACCGCTACGGAAGATCAGCTTGAGCAGGCGAAGTCCTGGTATAACCAGATGATGGATTCCGCAGAAAAGGGTAAAGCGTTTGAGCAGGCGATTATGCCCGCGCAGATGCTCTCGCAAGTGCCGTACTTCTCGCGAGATGAACGGCGTAAAATTTTGCCCTCCATTACGTTGAAAGAGGTGCTGGCCTATCGCGACGCCTTAAAATCAGGGGCTCGACCAGAGTTTATGGTTATCGGCAACATGACCGAGGCCCAGGCAACAACGCTGGCACGCGATGTGCAAAAACAGTTGGGCGCTGATGGTTCAGAGTGGTGTCGAAACAAAGATGTAGTGGTCGATAAAAAACAATCCGTCATCTTTGAAAAAGCCGGTAACAGCACCGACTCCGCACTGGCAGCGGTATTTGTACCGACTGGCTACGATGAATACACCAGCTCAGCCTATAGCTCTCTGTTGGGGCAGATCGTACAGCCGTGGTTCTACAATCAGTTGCGTACCGAAGAACAATTGGGCTATGCCGTGTTTGCGTTTCCAATGAGCGTGGGGCGTCAGTGGGGCATGGGCTTCCTTTTGCAAAGCAATGATAAACAGCCTTCATTCTTGTGGGAGCGTTACAAGGCGTTTTTCCCAACCGCAGAGGCAAAATTGCGAGCGATGAAGCCAGATGAGTTTGCGCAAATCCAGCAGGCGGTAATTACCCAGATGCTGCAGGCACCGCAAACGCTCGGCGAAGAAGCATCGAAGTTAAGTAAAGATTTCGATCGCGGCAATATGCGCTTCGATTCGCGTGATAAAATCGTGGCCCAGATAAAACTGCTGACGCCGCAAAAACTTGCTGATTTCTTCCATCAGGCGGTGGTCGAGCCGCAAGGCATGGCTATTCTGTCGCAGATTTCCGGCAGCCAGAACGGGAAAGCCGAATATGTACACCCTGAAGGCTGGAAAGTGTGGGAGAACGTCAGCGCGTTGCAGCAAACAATGCCCCTGATGAGTGAAAAGAATGAGTGATGTCGCCGAGACACTAGATCCTTTGCGCTTGCCCTTACAGGGTGAGCGCCTGATTGAAGCCTCTGCCGGCACAGGCAAAACCTTTACGATTGCGGCGCTCTATTTGCGCCTGTTACTTGGACTAGGCGGTTCCGCCGCCTTTCCCCGCCCGCTGACCGTTGAAGAACTGCTGGTGGTCACCTTTACCGAGGCTGCCACGGCAGAATTGCGTGGTCGTATCCGTAGCAATATCCATGAGTTGCGCATCGCCTGTCTGCGTGAAACCACCGACAATCCACTGTACGAACGTCTGCTGGAAGAGATCGACGATAAAGCGCAAGCCGCGCAGTGGTTGTTGTTAGCCGAACGGCAGATGGATGAAGCGGCAGTCTTTACTATTCACGGTTTTTGCCAGCGCATGCTCAACCTGAATGCCTTTGAATCCGGCATGCTGTTTGAGCAGCAGCTGATTGAAGATGAGTCTCTGCTACGTTACCAGGCCTGCGCCGATTTCTGGCGTCGCCACTGCTACCCGCTGTCGCGTGAAATAGCCCAGGTCGTCTTTGAAACCTGGAAAGGGCCGCAGGCGTTGCTGCGCGATATTAATCGTTATCTGCAAGGCGAAGCGCCGGTTATCAAAGCACCGCCGCCCGATGATGAAACGCTGGCTTCCCGCCACGCGCAAATTGTGGCGCGTATTGCTACGGTAAAACAGCAGTGGCGCGACGCAGTGGGTGAACTGGATGCGCTGATCGAATCTTCTGGTATTGATCGACGCAAGTTTAACCGTAGCAATCAGGCTAAATGGATCGACAAGATCAGCGCCTGGGCAGAAGAAGAGACCAACAGTTATCAGTTGCCGGAGTCGCTGGAAAAATTCTCCCAGCGTTTCTTAGAAGATCGCACGAAAGCCGGGGGGGAAACCCCGCGACATCCACTGTTTGAGGCGATCGATCAACTGCTTGCAGAACCATTGTCGATCCGCGATCTGGTGATCACCCGCGCATTGGCTGAGATCCGCGAAACAGTAGCGCGTGAAAAACGCCGCCGTGGCGAATTGGGTTTTGATGACATGTTAAGTCGGCTCGATTCCGCGCTGCGTAGCGAAAGCGGTGAGATGTTGGCAGCGGCGATCCGTACGCGATTCCCGGTGGCAATGATCGATGAATTTCAGGATACCGACCCCCAGCAGTACCGAATTTTTCGCCGTATCTGGTACCATCAGCCGGAAACCGCATTGTTGCTAATTGGCGACCCGAAGCAGGCCATATATGCATTCCGGGGTGCGGATATCTTCACTTATATGAAGGCGCGTAGCGAAGTTCACGCTCACTACACTTTAGACATCAACTGGCGTTCCGCACCAGGAATGGTGAACAGTGTGAACAAGCTTTTCAGCCAGACTGATGACGCGTTCATGTTTCGCGAAATACCGTTTATTCCAGTGAAATCAGCCGGGAAGAATCAGGCGTTACGTTTTGTATTTAAAGGTGAAACGCAGCCTGCGATGAAAATGTGGCTGATGGAAGGCGAAAGCTGCGGCGTTGGCGACTATCAAAGTACCATGGCGCAGGTATGTGCTGCGCAAATCCGCGACTGGCTACAAGCCGGACAGCGGGGCGAAGCGTTGCTGATGAACGGCGACGACGCGCGTCCGGTGCGTGCTTCGGACATCAGTGTGCTGGTGCGCAGCCGCCAGGAGGCCGCCCAGGTGCGCGATGCCTTAACGTTGCTGGAAATCCCTTCCGTTTACCTTTCGAACCGCGACAGTGTTTTTGAAACTCTGGAAGCGCAGGAAATGCTTTGGTTGTTGCAGGCGGTGATGACGCCCGAACGTGAGAACACCCTGCGTAGTGCGCTGGCAACGTCAATGATGGGGCTGAACGCGCTGGATATCGAAACGCTGAACAATGACGAACATGCGTGGGATGTGGTAGTCGAAGAGTTCGATGGTTATCGGCAAATCTGGCGCAAACGTGGCGTTATGCCGATGCTGCGGGCGCTGATGTCGGCGCGTAACATTGCTGAAAACTTGCTGGCAACGGCAGGCGGTGAGCGGCGTCTTACCGATATCTTGCATATCAGCGAACTGCTACAAGAAGCCGGAACGCAGCTGGAAAGTGAACATGCGCTGGTACGCTGGTTATCGCAACATATCCTCGAGCCAGACAGTAATGCCTCCAGCCAACAAATGCGTCTCGAAAGTGATAAACATCTGGTGCAGATTGTCACGATCCACAAATCGAAAGGGCTGGAATATCCATTGGTCTGGCTGCCGTTTATCACCAATTTCCGCGTCCAGGAGCAGGCGTTTTATCACGATCGCCACTCGTTTGAGGCAGTTCTGGATCTTAATGCTGCGCCAGAAAGCGTCGACCTCGCGGAGGCCGAACGTCTGGCGGAAGATCTGCGTTTGCTTTACGTGGCGCTGACACGTTCGGTTTGGCATTGCAGTCTCGGCGTTGCACCGCTGGTGCGCCGTCGTGGCGATAAAAAAGGTGACACCGACGTCCACCAAAGTGCGCTCGGGCGTTTGCTGCAAAAAGGGGAACCGCAAGATGCGGCAGGGCTTCGCACCTGTATTGAAGCGTTATGCGATGATGATATTGCCTGGCAAACGGCACAAACGGGTGATAAACAGCCCTGGCAGGTTAATGATGCTTTAACTGCAGAACTGAATGCGAGGACGCTACAACGATTGCCCGGCGATAACTGGCGTGTCACCAGCTACTCCGGTTTGCAGCAGCGTGGTCACGGTATCGCTCAGGATCTGATGCCACGGCTGGATGTTGATGCCGCAGGCGTGGTCAGCGTCGTTGAAGAACCGACGTTAACACCGCATCAGTTCCCGCGCGGTGCGTCACCAGGGACATTCTTGCACAGTTTGTTTGAAGACCTCGATTTTACCCAGCCGGTTGACCCGAACTGGGTACAGGAAAAACTGGAACTCGGCGGTTTTGAATCGCAGTGGGAACCGGTGTTGACCGAGTGGATCACGGCTGTCCTCCAGGCACCTCTCAATGAAACGGGTGTTAGCCTGAGTCAGCTTTCCGACCGCGATAAACAGGTGGAGATGGAGTTTTACCTGCCGATTAGCGAACCGCTCATCGCCAGCCAGCTTGATGCACTAATTCGCCAGTTTGACCCGCTATCCGCTGGCTGCCCGCCGCTGGAGTTCATGCAGGTACGCGGCATGTTAAAAGGCTTTATCGACCTGGTATTCCGCCACGAAGGGCGTTATTACCTGCTCGACTATAAATCCAACTGGCTGGGTGAAGACAGTTCGGCTTACACCCAACAGGCTATGGCAGCAGCGATGCAGGCACACCGCTATGATCTGCAATATCAGCTTTATAGCCTGGCGCTGCATCGTTATCTGCGCCATCGCATTGCTGATTACGACTATGATCGTCACTTTGGCGGCGTTATCTATCTGTTCCTGCGTGGCGTTGATAAAGAACATCCGCAACAAGGGATTTACACAACCCGACCCAACGCCGGGTTGATTGCCCTGATGGATGAGATGTTTGCCGGTATGACCCTGGAGGAGGCGTAATGAAATTGCAAAAGCAATTACTGGAAGCTGTGGAGCACAAACAGCTACGCCCGCTGGATGTGCAATTTGCCCTGACCGTGGCGGGAGATGAACATCCTGCCGTCACCCTCGCGGCGGCACTGTTAAGTCATGATGCCGGAGAGGGACACGTCTGTTTGCCGCTTTCACGACTGGAAAATAACGAGGCGTCGCATCCGCTGTTGGCGACCTGTGTCAGTGAAATCGGTGAGCTACAAAATTGGGAAGAATGCTTGCTGGCTTCTCAAGCGGTCAGCAGGGGAGATGAACCCACGCCGATGATCCTCTGTGGCGATCGTCTTTATTTGAATCGCATGTGGTGTAACGAGCGGACGGTAGCGCGCTTCTTCAATGAGGTGAATCATGCCATTGAGGTTGATGAAGCTCTACTGGCGCAAACCCTGGACAAACTTTTTCCAGTAAGCGATGAAATTAACTGGCAAAAAGTTGCAGCGGCAGTGGCGCTGACGCGGCGGATCTCGGTGATTTCCGGCGGCCCAGGCACCGGTAAAACGACCACCGTGGCGAAGTTGCTGGCAGCGTTAATTCAAATGGCCGACGGCGAACGCTGCCGTATCCGTCTGGCTGCACCAACGGGTAAAGCTGCCGCGCGCTTAACCGAATCTCTCGGCAAGGCTTTGCGACAGTTACCGCTGACCGATGAACAAAAGAAACGCATTCCGGAAGATGCCAGCACTTTGCACCGATTGCTGGGCGCGCAGCCGGGTAGCCAGCGTTTACGTCATCATGCCGGTAACCCGCTGCATCTTGATGTGCTGGTGATAGATGAAGCGTCAATGATCGATCTGCCTATGATGTCGAGACTGATCGACGCCTTGCCAGATCATGCGCGAGTGATCTTTCTCGGCGATCGTGATCAACTGGCCTCGGTTGAGGCTGGGGCTGTGCTGGGCGATATCTGCGCTTATGCCAACGCGGGCTTTACCGCCGAGCGTGCCAGGCAGCTAAGCCGCCTGACGGGGACTCACGTTCCGGCAGGAACTGGCACAGAAGCGGCATCTTTGCGCGACAGTCTCTGCCTGCTGCAAAAAAGCTATCGTTTCGGCAGCGATTCTGGCATTGGTCAGTTAGCTGCGGCGATCAACCGTGGTGATAAAACGACAGTGAAAACCGTTTTTCAGCAGGATTTTACTGATATCGAAAAACGACTTTTACAGAGCGGCGAAGATTATATTGCGATGCTTGAGGAAGCTCTTGCGGGTTACGGACGTTATCTGGATCTGCTGCAAGCGCGTGCCGAGCCGGATTTAATCATTCAGGCGTTCAATGAGTACCAGCTTTTGTGCGCCCTGCGGGAAGGGCCGTTTGGCGTGGCTGGACTGAATGAGCGAATTGAGCAGTTTATGCAACAGAAGCGCAAAATTCATCGTCATCCGCACTCTCGTTGGTACGAAGGTCGACCGGTGATGATTGCCCGTAATGACAGCGCGCTTGGGTTGTTTAATGGCGATATCGGTATTGCGCTGGATCGCGGGCAGGGGACGCGCGTCTGGTTTGCGATGCCGGACGGCAATATTAAGTCTGTGCAACCGAGTCGCTTGCCAGAGCACGAAACTACGTGGGCGATGACGGTACATAAATCGCAGGGATCGGAGTTCGACCATGCGGCGTTGATTTTACCGAGCCAACGCACGCCGGTAGTAACGCGAGAGCTGGTATACACCGCGGTGACCCGCGCGCGTCGCCGTCTGTCGCTGTATGCCGATGAGCGTATATTAAGTGCGGCAATCGCCACTCGTACTGAGCGGCGCAGTGGTCTGGCGGCGTTGTTTAGTTCGCGGGAATAAACGTAATTGCCGGATGCGACGCACGAGTGTTACGCATGTCGCATCCGACGATTTTCATCGCTTACCCTAAATCCGCCATCAACACTTTGGATTTACGCTGGTAGTTGTACAACTGCTTTTTGCTTTCGGGCAATAAATCAATATCCACCGGGGTAAATCCACGTTCCTGGAACCAGTGAATACTGCGCGTGGTCAGCACAAACAATTTGCTTAAGCCGCTCTGCTTCGCCTGAGCGGCAATGCGTTCCAGCAGAACCTCGCCCCGTGATGAACTGCGGTAATCCGGGTGAACTGCCACACAGGCCATTTCCCCAATCTTCTCTTCCGGGAACGGATAGAGCGCGGCGCAGGCAATAGTCGTGTTATCGCGCTGAATAATGGTGAATTTGTCGATTTCCATCTCCAGCTGCTCGCGAGAACGGCGCACCAGAATACCTTGCTGCTCCAGCGGGCGAATCAACTCCAGAATACCGCCGATATCGTTGATTGTTGCGCGACGAATCTGCTCGGCGCTTTCCATCACAATCTGCGTACCGATACCGTCGCGTGAGAACAACTCTTGCAACAGCGCGCCATCTTCCTGATAACTGATTAAATGACAGCGACGCACGCCGCTGCGGCAGGCTTTCACTGCGCCACGCAAAAAGCGCACCGTACCGGAGTTGTAATCGCCTTTCTCTTCCTGGGCTTCTACCCGCGCTTGCGCTTCGTTAGGGAAAAGTTCGGAGACAATATCACCGTCGTCATTAGTGACGCCCTGGGAAGAGCAAAAACCAATCATCTTTTCAGCTTTCAGTTTGATGGCTAGTTGAGTGGCAATCTCTTCCGAGGTCAGATTAAAGCTCTCGCCAGTGACTGAAACAGCGACCGGCCCCATTAGCACTATTGCACCGCTGTCCAGTTGACGATGGATCGCGTCTTCATCAATCCGCCGGATACGCCCGCTATGGCAGTAATCCACGCCGTCATCGACGCCCAGCGGCTGGGCAATAATAAAATTGCCACTAACGACGTTGATATGCGCGCCCTGCAGCGGCGTATTATTGAGACTCATCGACAGGCGAGCAGTAATATCCAGTTGCAATGTTCCCGCAGCCTGCTTCACCAGTTCCAGTGTTTTGGCGTCGGTCACACGTATATTCTTGTGATACAGCGGTTCGTGGTGATGCGCAGCCAGATTTGCGTCGATCTGCGGACGTGCGCCATAGACCACCACCAGACGGATGCCGAGGCTGTGCAACAACCCGATATCATTAACGATACTGGAGAAATTCTCATGCTCAATGGCTTCACCGCCGAGCATGATGACAAACGTTTTTCCCCGGTGGGTATTGATATAGGGAACCGAATGGCGGAATCCCTCGACCAGCTCGGTTTTACGTTCCTTTACCACGGCACACCTCTTTGCATGATTATTCGAAATTATTGTATTTTTATTCTGTTTTTTCGCAGGGTGCAAGTGTAAATTTTATGCGAGAGCGACTTTTTTATCAGTAATGCCGTGAATATAAAAAGAATGTTTACCGTTTATTAGATGACAGATTATGCGTCTTTCGCTAAAGTTTCCGGTCAAATTAGTCGTTTACTTGTTACACAGCTTAGATTTCTTTTGCTCGGGAGAGGCATGTCAGGATCCAACACTGCAATCAGCCGTCGTCGTTTACTGCAAGGCGCGGGCGCTATGTGGCTATTGAGCGTAAGTCAGGTCAGCCTGGCTGCGGTTAGCCAGGTCGTGGCGGTGCGCGTCTGGCCTGCGTCCAGCTACACCCGCGTGACGGTAGAATCAAATCGTCAGCTGAAATATAAGCAGTTCGCGTTGAGTAACCCTGAACGCGTGGTGGTGGATATCGAAGATGTAAACCTGAACTCGGTACTCAAGGGGATGGCGGCACAAATTCGTGCAGACGACCCGTTCATCAAGTCGGCGCGCGTCGGGCAATTTGACCCGCAAACCGTACGGATGGTTTTTGAATTAAAGCAAAACGTAAAACCGCAGTTGTTTGCCCTTGCGCCGGTCGCCGGGTTTAAAGAGCGTCTGGTGATGGACCTCTATCCGGCCAATGCACAGGATATGCAGGACCCGCTGCTGGCGCTGCTGGAGGATTACAACAAAGGCGACCTCGAAAAGCAGGTGCCGCCAGCGCAAAGTGGTCCACAACCGGGTAAAGCAGGGCGCGATCGTCCGATTGTCATTATGCTTGACCCTGGCCACGGTGGCGAAGACTCCGGTGCGGTGGGGAAATACAAAACGCGCGAAAAAGATGTGGTATTGCAAATAGCTCGCCGTTTGCGCTCTCTGATCGAGAAAGAGGGCAATATGAAGGTGTACATGACGCGCAATGAAGACATCTTCATTCCATTGCAAGTGCGCGTAGCAAAAGCCCAGAAACAGCGTGCTGACCTGTTTGTCTCTATCCATGCCGACGCCTTTACCAGTCGTCAGCCGAGCGGTTCCTCGGTGTTTGCGCTCTCAACCAAAGGTGCAACCAGTACTGCGGCAAAATATCTGGCACAAACCCAGAACGCCTCGGACTTGATTGGTGGCGTGAGCAAAAGCGGTGACCGCTATGTCGACCACACCATGTTCGATATGGTACAGTCGCTGACCATTGCCGACAGCCTGAAGTTTGGTAAAGCGGTACTGAATAAGCTCGGTAAAATCAACAAGCTGCATAAAAATCAAGTTGAACAGGCCGGGTTTGCCGTACTAAAGGCACCAGATATTCCCTCCATTCTGGTCGAAACGGCGTTTATCAGTAACGTTGAGGAAGAGCGTAAACTGAAAACGGCGACTTTCCAGCAGGAAGTTGCGGAGTCTATTCTTGCGGGGATTAAAGCGTATTTTGCCGATGGGGCGACGCTGGCGAGAAGGGGATGATAAAAAGGCGCTGAATGGCGCTTTTTTATGGGAGACCAGAAACAAAAAAACACCCGTTAGGGTGTTCAATAATTGGTTGCGGGGGCCGGATTTGAACCGACGACCTTCGGGTTATGAGCCCGACGAGCTACCAGGCTGCTCCACCCCGCGTCACCGTACTGCTTTACTTCATCAAATTTTAATTGGTTGCGGGGGCCGGATTTGAACCGACGACCTTCGGGTTATGAGCCCGACGAGCTACCAGGCTGCTCCACCCCGCGTCCGTGGATGCGCACTATACTCCGCTCGCGTTTTCATGCAACCTTTTTTTTACCCCGATCACGGATTTAGCATGATTTTGAACAAAAACAAACCACTAAAGCCTATTTTTTGTACAAAATTTGCGTCAGGGAGAGGCTGCTCATTTCATTAAACGCGGCGGTTTGTTATCTTCGTTGCGCCTTATTTTTTAACCTGAAGAAGAGAACAATGAAAGGACGTTGGGTAAAGTACCTTCTTATGGGCACGGTTGTGGCAATGCTTGCCGCCTGCTCTTCCAAACCAACCGATCGCGGACAGCAATATAAAGACGGGAAATTTACCCAGCCTTTCTCTCTGGTGAACCAGCCAGATGCCGTTGGCGCGCCGATTAACGCCGGTGATTTTGCCGAGCAAATTAACCATATCCGTAATTCGTCACCGCGTCTGTATGGCAACCAGAGTAATGTTTATAACGCGGTGCAAGAGTGGCTGCGCGCAGGCGGTGATACCCGCAATATGCGCCAGTTCGGCATTGATGCCTGGCAGATGGAAGGTGCCGACAACTATGGTAACGTGCAGTTTACAGGCTATTACACGCCGGTAATTCAGGCGCGCCATACCCGCCAGGGCGAGTTCCAGTATCCTATTTACCGTATGCCGCCAAAACGTGGTCGTCTGCCGTCTCGTGCGGAGATCTACGCGGGGGCATTGAGTGATAAATATATTCTCGCTTACAGTAACTCCCTGATGGATAACTTCATTATGGATGTGCAGGGTAGTGGGTATATCGACTTTGGTGATGGCAGTCCGCTTAACTTTTTCAGCTATGCAGGGAAAAACGGTCATGCCTATCGCAGCATTGGTAAGGTGCTGATCGACCGTGGCGAAGTGAAAAAAGAAGATATGTCGATGCAGGCGATTCGTCACTGGGGCGAAACACACAGTGAAGCCGAGGTTCGCGAGCTGCTGGAACAGAACCCGTCTTTCGTCTTCTTTAAACCGCAATCTTTTGCTCCGGTGAAAGGGGCAAGTGCGGTGCCGCTGGTTGGCCGTGCTTCTGTTGCCTCCGATCGTTCAATTATTCCGCCAGGTACTACCTTGCTGGCAGAAGTGCCGCTGCTGGATAATAACGGCAAATTTAACGGTCAGTACGAATTGCGTCTGATGGTGGCGCTGGATGTCGGTGGCGCAATCAAAGGCCAACACTTCGATATCTATCAAGGGATCGGGCCGGAAGCCGGGCACCGCGCAGGTTGGTACAACCACTATGGACGTGTCTGGGTGCTGAAAACCGCCCCGGGCGCAGGTAACGTCTTTAGCGGCTGATGTGATATTCTGTATGCCGTTTTTACGGATATGACAGGGTGAGGGGTAACCTCACATCCTGATTATTGACTAAGTGCGCGTTGTTCATGCCGGATGCGGCGTGAACGCCTTATCCGGCCTACAAATCATGCAAATCCAAAATATTGCAGGAGTTATGTAGGCCTGATAAGCGTAGCGCATCAGGCATTTATGCGTTTAGGGTGAGGGATAACCTCGCCCTTTTTAATTCTGAGGTGCTATGTCTGTGGTAATTAGTGATGCATGGCGTCAGCGTTTTGGTGGCACAGCGCGTCTGTATGGTGAAAAAGCGTTGCAACTGTTTGCTGACGCGCATATTTGTGTGGTCGGTATTGGCGGTGTCGGTTCCTGGGCGGCGGAAGCGCTGGCGCGCACGGGGATTGGCGCAATCACGCTTATCGATATGGATGATGTGTGCGTCACCAATACCAATCGGCAAATTCATGCCCTGCGCGATAACGTTGGGCTGGCAAAAGCGGAAGTCATGGCGGAACGTATTCGCCAGATTAACCCGGAGTGCCGTGTAACGGTGGTGGATGATTTCGTGACGCCGGATAACGTAGCGCAGTATATGAGCGTGGGTTATTCGTACGTGATTGATGCCATTGATAGTGTACAGCCCAAAGCGGCGCTGATTGCTTATTGTCGGCGCAATAAAATCCCGCTGGTCACGACCGGTGGCGCGGGTGGGCAGATTGACCCGACGCAGATTCAGGTTACCGATCTGGCGAAAACGATTCAGGATCCGCTGGCGGCGAAGTTGCGCGAGCGCCTGAAAAGCGATTTTGGCGTAGTGAAAAACAGTAAAGGTAAGCTCGGCGTGGATTGCGTGTTTTCTACTGAAGCGCTGGTGTACCCGCAGTCAGACGGTACGGTGTGTGCGATGAAAGCCACGGCAGAAGGGCCAAAGCGGATGGATTGTGCATCTGGATTTGGCGCGGCAACGATGGTGACCGCCACCTTTGGGTTTGTTGCGGTTTCTCATGCGCTGAAGAAGATGATGGCGAAAGCGGCGCGTCAGGGTTAAACAATCAGGTCGGATGAGACGCGAACGTCTTATCCGACCCGGTTCTGTGCTTAAACCTGCTTCGTCGCAGCGATAATCGCCTCGCTTAACGCATTTAACCCCTGGCTACGTGAGGCGCTAAGCTGCGCACGCAATCCCAGCTCATCAAACAATGCCAGCGGCGACTGTGCCTGCAATTCGGCGGCGGTTTTCCCCTCAACGGCAGTCAACAGCACCGCCAGCAGGCCGCGCACTATACGTCCTTCGCTGTCGCCAAAGAAGTGCATTTTACCGTTTTCAGCCACGGTATATCCCAGCCAGACGCGGTTTTCGCATCCGGCAATCTCTTTAGCCTGCGCTTTTAACTCGTCTGGCAAAGCCGGAAGCTGTTTCCCCAGCATGATCAACTGGCGATATTTATCTTCCCATTGCGTCAACGGTGCGAAGGTATTGCGTAACGTTTCTGCGGTTACGGTTGTGCCGAACGGATGTCCGGCGAATTGCGGGTTCGTCATTAATCCACCAATAATTCCAGCGCGCGGTCAACGGCATTCACCAGCGCATCCACATCACTCTTTGTATTATATGGCGCAAAAGAGGCGCGCAGTGTGCCGGTTACGCCTAATTCTGCCAGTAGCGGCTGAGCGCAATGCTGCCCGGCGCGCAGGGCAATACCGTACTCCGCCAGCAGCGTCACCATATCGCTGTGATGAACGCCAGCAAAATCAAAGGCCAGCAGGCTGGAATCCTGGCAGCGGAATGAACGAAAGCCTGGACGTTTTGCCAGCGCATCTTCCGCCAGCGTCGCCAGGCTGCGACTCCAACTTTCTGCCTGGTTGATATCGTAATCTGCCAGCCATTCCAGCGCCGCGCTTAATCCTATGACACCAGCCACATTTGGCGTTCCTGCTTCCAGTTTCCACGGCGCAGATTGAGTCGTGAAGCCGTCAAAACTCACTTCGTGAATCATTTTGCCGCCACCCAGCCAGGGCGACATCGCTTCCAGCAGTTCTGATTTGCCATACAGCACGCCGATACCCGTCGGGCCATACAGTTTGTGACCAGAGAAAGCATAGAAATCGATATCCAGTTGCTGAACATCCGCGGGGAAATGCACCGCCCCCTGAGCACCATCAACCATCACCACCATCCCGGCTGAATGAGCAAAGGTAATCGCTCGCGCCAGATCCGGGCAACCGCCAGTAACGTTCGACATCTGACCCAACGCCAGAATCCGACTACGGGGAGTAATCAGTTCTGGCAACAAATCGACATCCGGCAGTCGCTGCGCATTAAGCGGCAATTTCACCACTTTGGCTCCAGTTTGTTGGGCAACCATCAGCCAGGGGACGAGGTTAGCGTGGTGTTCTGCCACGTTGACAATAATCTCATCGCCCGGTTGCAGACGCGGACGCGCATAGCATTGTGCCACCATGTTGATGGATTCTGTGGTGCCGCGCGTCCAGACGATAGTTTTATCATCCGGTGCATTCAGTAATTGCGCCACTTTCTCTCGTGCAGCTTCATAACGCGCGGTCAGGCGTTGGGCTTCGGCAAACTGGCTGCGATGGACGTTTCCGGCGCTCAGACTGTAAAACTGTCGGGTGGCTTCAACCACGGCTTCAGGTTTAAGCGCGGTCGCGGCGCTGTCGAGATAGACGCCCGCATCCTGTAGTGCGGGAAACTGGGCGCGAAACTGCGCTGGATTAAAAACGTTCATGGTACTCCTCGGCTTGATGCACCGATCGTGACGCAAAATTCACTTTGATACAAGGAGAGTGCTAACCATCAGAATTATCTGGATATCCTGGCGAAGCCGCGTCAGTAACATATGCTGAATAGTGTTAGGCGTTAATTTTAGCCTGTTAATCAATACTATTAAGATTTATTAATCGCTTTAAGGAGAAGATGATGAAAAAGACTGCCGCAATTATTTCTGCCTGTATGCTGACTTTTGCCCTGAGCGCCTGTTCCGGTTCGAACTATGTGATGCACACCAATGACGGACGTACCATCGTCTCTGACGGCAAACCACAGACTGATAACGATACCGGTATGATTTCGTATAAAGACGCTAATGGCAACAAACAGCAGATCAACCGTACCGACGTGAAAGAGATGGTCGAACTGGATCAGTAATTCGCGATCGCAAGGTAAAAAAAAGCACCGCAATTAGGCGGTGCTACATTAATCACTATGGACAGACAGGGTAAATGTACAGGAAGTGAAAAAAGGTAGCTTTGCTACCATGGTCTGAATCGCAGACCAATTGCAAACACAACAACACAACATCACAACCGTAAGCCAAAAGTTCACCAGAACACGCATTCCGATAAAACTTTTCGTTCCGGCTCAGGAAGTGCCGCCACTATAGGTATTTGCTGGTAGAAGCTCAACGGACAATTTATAATGGCTCAGATTAAAAAAACTAATAGGTTACACAGTGTGATCTAATTGTTAAATTCATTTAACATCAAAGTTTAATAGCCATGTCTAAACGATTACCACCGCTAAATGCCTTACGAGTTTTTGATGCCGCAGCACGCCATTTAAGTTTCACTCGCGCAGCAGAAGAGCTTTTTGTGACCCAGGCCGCAGTAAGTCATCAAATCAAGTCTCTTGAGGATTTTTTGGGGCTAAAACTGTTCCGCCGCCGTAATCGTTCACTCCTGCTGACCGAGGAAGGGCAAAGCTATTTCCTCGATATCAAAGAGATATTTTCGCAATTAACCGAAGCGACGCGTAAACTCCAGGCCCGTAGCGCCAAGGGGGCGTTGACGGTCAGTTTACTCCCCAGTTTCGCCATTCATTGGTTGGTTCCGCGACTTTCCAGCTTTAATTCAGCTTATCCGGGAATTGACGTTCGAATCCAGGCGGTTGATCGTCAGGAAGATAAGCTGGCGGATGATGTTGATGTGGCGATATTTTATGGTCGGGGCAACTGGCCGGGGCTACGGGTGGAAAAACTGTACGCCGAATATTTATTGCCGGTGTGTTCGCCGCTACTGCTGACTGGCGAAAAACCCTTGAAGACACCGGAAGATCTGGCTAAACATACGTTATTACATGATGCTTCGCGCCGTGACTGGCAGACATATACCCGACAGTTGGGGTTAAATCATATCAACGTTCAGCAAGGGCCAATTTTTAGCCATAGCGCCATGGTGCTGCAAGCGGCTATCCACGGGCAGGGAGTGGCGCTGGCAAATAACGTGATGGCGCAATCTGAAATCGAGGCCGGACGTCTTGTTTGCCCGTTTAATGATGTTCTGGTCAGTAAAAATGCTTTTTATCTGGTTTGTCATGACAGTCAGGCAGAACTGGGTAAAATAGCCGCCTTTCGCCAATGGATCCTGGCGAAAGCCGCTGCTGAACAAGAAAAATTCCGCTTTCGTTATGAACAATAATTTACGTAGGGTACGACCATGACCAGCCGTTTTATGCTGATTTTCGCCGCCATTAGCGGCTTCATTTTTGTGGCTCTGGGCGCTTTTGGCGCGCATGTGTTAAGTAAAACCATGGGGGCCGTTGAGATGGGCTGGATCCAGACCGGCCTCGAATACCAGGCGTTTCATACGCTGGCGATCTTAGGTCTGGCGGTGGCAATGCAGCGTCGCATCAGTATCTGGTTTTACTGGAGTAGCGTTTTCCTCGCGTTAGGCACGGTGCTGTTCAGCGGCAGCCTTTATTGCCTGGCACTGTCCCATCTGCGTTTGTGGGCGTTTGTCACTCCGGTTGGCGGCGTGAGCTTCCTTGCGGGCTGGGCGTTAATGTTAGTTGGTGCTATCCGTTTAAAGCGCAAGGGCGTAAGTCATGAATAAGGTTGTATTGCTGTGCCGTCCGGGCTTTGAAAAAGAGTGCGCCGCAGAAATTACCGATAAAGCCGGCCAGCGGGAAATTTTCGGTTTTGCCCGCGTGAAAGAGAATGCGGGTTATGTCATTTATGAATGTTATCAACCTGATGATGGCGATAAGTTAATCCGTGAGCTGCCGTTCAGTTCATTAATTTTTGCCCGCCAGTGGTTTGTGGTGGGGGAACTCCTGCAGCATTTGCCGCCAGAAGATCGTATTACCCCCATTGTCGGCATGTTACAGGGCGTAGTAGAGAAGGGCGGTGAACTGCGTGTTGAAGTTGCCGATACCAACGAAAGCAAAGAGTTGCTGAAATTCTGCCGTAAATTCACCGTGCCGCTACGCGCTGCCTTGCGCGATGCCGGGGTGCTGGCGAACTATGAAACGCCGAAGCGTCCGGTAGTGCATGTATTCTTCATTGCACCAGGCTGCTGCTATACCGGTTACTCATACAGCAACAATAATTCGCCGTTCTATATGGGCATTCCGCGCCTGAAATTTCCGGCAGATGCGCCGAGTCGTTCTACGCTCAAACTGGAAGAGGCATTTCATGTGTTTATTCCTGCGGATGAGTGGGATGAACGCCTGGCGAACGGGATGTGGGCGGTGGATTTAGGCGCTTGCCCTGGCGGCTGGACCTACCAACTGGTGAAGCGCAACATGTGGGTTTATTCCGTCGACAACGGCCCGATGGCGCAAAGTCTGATGGATACCGGGCAGGTGACGTGGCTGCGGGAAGACGGTTTCAAATTCCGTCCGACACGCAGCAATATCTCCTGGATGGTATGCGATATGGTTGAAAAACCGGCTAAAGTTGCGGCATTGATGGCGCAGTGGCTGGTTAATGGCTGGTGCCGTGAAACCATTTTCAATCTCAAACTGCCGATGAAAAAACGCTACGAAGAAGTATCACACAATCTGGCGTATATTCAGGCACAGCTTGATGAACATGGCATAAATGCTCAGATTCAGGCGCGGCAGTTGTATCACGATCGCGAAGAAGTGACGGTGCACGTCCGCCGCATCTGGGCTGCGGTGGGTGGTCGTCGCGACGAGCGATAACAGGCAAGGCCGGGGCGTCGTCTTCGGCCTGCTACCCTTTCCGTCAGGCTGTTACCAAAGAAGTTGCAACCTGGCGCTCATCAGAAATAATGTGCGTTACCTCATCCAGATGCCCGATGCGGGCTTCCCCTGAACGATTAAATTTACTTTTATCAATCAATAACAACGATTGCGCGGCACGTTTTAATAGCATCGATTTGTAATCAGCGTTGATCGCATTGGAGTCCCACAGTGCGCCGCTGCTATCGATCCCTTCACAAGAAAAAATAAACAGATCGATTTCCAGCGATTTAAGTTGGGAAATCAGCGAGGGATTGACGTAACAGCCATATTTGCGCTCAAGTGTGCCGCCGGAACTGATCAGTTGAATGCGTTCGCGTTTACCGAGTTCATGGCAAATCGGATGGCTATTGGTGAAGACCTGAATGTTGATGTCAGGCAACTGGCGTGCCAGATACCAGCAAGTTGAACTGGCGTCTAAGGCTATCACCATCCCTTCTTCAATCCACGCGAGCGCCTCGCGCGCGATATCTGCTTTATGCGCATAATGGCTTTTCAGCCTGATGTGAAAGGGATCGCCACTGTCTTGATTTTGACGGTGGATATATTTAGCGCGTCCATGATTGCGCAGAATTTTACCCTGCGTCTGTAATTCATTGAGATCGCGACGAATGGTTTCTTTACTGACCTTTAGCTGTTCAGAGAGAGCTTCCGTGGTCAGGCTGGTATGGTTCAGCAGCAGGTCGACTATCGCTTGCTGGCGTGCCGCTTTCATATTTTTCACCCCATCATTCGATAACCGCCCGCGTCATGCGGGCGTACCGGTATGAGATTACGGTGTTACCCCTTTTTTTAAAAGAATATTCCCGTACTTCGCTCGTTCGCCTGTGATAACGATCGCAAAGGCTTTTTGCGCCCGTTCATAAAACGCAAAACGATTGATGCGGATGATGTCAGGACACGGGGCTTGTAGTGAAAGCGCATTACGGTAACGTCGTTCTACTTCAGGATCGAGAGTGTCACCTTCTACCGCCGCCATCATCACCAGCGGCGGTGCATAACTGTCCAGTTCAAATAACGGGATAATCGCCTGGAGCAAGTCGCTCACCAACAGGCCATCAGCGCGGATCACCTGCGGTCCCATCGAATGGGCGGGAAAGTGAGCATCGGAAAAAATAATTTCATCTCCATGTCCCATCTCTGCCAGCACTTTCAATAGTTCGGGAGAAATTAACGGCGAAATTGTTTTCAGCATTTCACACTTCCTCTATAAATTCAGGTTCAGTTTGCGGGTAGAAATAACGGTACTGATAATGAATCTGTGCGCGGGCTTCTTCAGGGCTGTTAAATTCCCCTACGCCATACCAACCGAACAGCGCAGCTCCTGCGACGGTCGTTTCGGCGTCGTCGAGAACTTTTACCGGAATATCAAGCATATTGGCTTTAATCTGATTCCACAATGTGTTGCGACTTCCTCCACCGACTAACAATAATTCAGAGGCCTTAAAGTGCCCGATTTTTTCCAGCATCTGTAGATTGCGCTGTAATTGCGCAGTTAACCCTTCCAGCGCCGCGCGATAGAAATGCCCCCGCGTGGTATTAAGTGTCACTCCTTGCCAGCCAGCGTTCTGACACGACAATAAATCACACTGCATTTTTACGCCATCCGCGCCAGGCGCGATCAGACGAGCTTCTTCAATCAACATTTGCCAGGGTGTTTCAGCCGTCCAGAACAGTTTTCTCACCCATTCCAGCACGCCGGATGCCAGCCATTGCATACCTGGGTTATACAACCCTGCCTGGCTATCCAGTTCGCAGGTGGAACCGGCGTACTGACTTAACAGCGAAGTATCAACCTGGGCGCTACGGACCATTAAAATTTCCCATGTACCGGAAGAGAGCACGGGTTCATTTTGGTCGGCACCAGCGCCAAAAAGGGCGAACTGGGTATCGTGACCTGCGGAAATCACCGGTATGCCAACGGGTAAGCCGAGCATTGCTGCGGCGCTGTTCTGTAGCGTACCAATCTGTTCACCCGCTTCCACCAGACGAGGGAAGAGTCGGCGTGGAATACCAGTGGCTTGTAAAATTTGCGGACTGAAATCGCGTTGCTGGATATCCAGCATCTGGCTGGTTCCGGCCATCGTGATATCAGTAGTGAATTCGCCGGTTAAACGGTGGTTAATCAGCGACGAAATAAAGAGCCAGGCGTGCGCGCGTTCCAGCAGTTGTGGATGATTTTCTTTCAACCACACCAACTTATATAACGTATTGAAACTAAAGGCTCCGACGCCAGAAATAGCCTGCAACCGCTGTGCGGAGATCAACTGTTCAATATTGTCCATAACCGCTGCTGTTCGCGGACATTTCCAGCTAATGATCGGATAGAGCAGATTGCCTTGCTTATCTACCAGAGCGCCATCCACACCAAAGGTGGTGACGGCGATACCGCGGATGTGGCATTCAGTCAGTTCACTATTGATTTGCCGACAGCAATCAGCAAAGCGTTGCAAAATGGCGTCTAAAGACCACTGGTGCCAGGTGTTGTTTTCCATCGCGATATCGCTGGCATTAGGCGTTGAGGCGCGGGCAACAATTTTTCCCTGCCGATTAACCGCGATGGCCCTGACATTGGTCGCGCCACAGTCGAGTACCAGGATAACTTCTTGTTTCATAATCGCTCCTGCAATATAGCCGGATAACATTGCTTATCCGGCTAACCACTCTTGCTTGTTCAGGCCCGGTAGCCGGAGCGACCGGGCATCACATCAGGGAGTAATGTATTAACGCTTGTACAACGGGCCGTAGTTCTGGCAAGCGCGGTAATCCTGGCCTTCAATATCCATGCCGTGCGCAGCCCAGGCAGAAGGACGATACACTTTGGTCTCTTCAACGTTGTGCATACATACCGGGATACGCAGCATGGAGGCGAGAGTGATAAAGTCTGCGCCAACGTGGCCGATGGTCAGAACCCCATGGTTAGCGCCCCAGTTCGCCATTACCGAGTACACATCCGTAAACGGCCCTTTACCGGTGAGGCGCGGTGCAAACCAGGTGGTTGGCCAGGTTGAGTTGGTGCGTTTGTTGAGGATGTCATGCACATCCTTCGGCAATTCCACGCTCCAGCCTTCCGCGATTTGCAGTACCGGTCCCAGGCCTTTGATGATGTTGACACGAGTCATGGTGAACGGGACGCCGCCTTCGGTAAGGAAGCGGGAAGAGTAACCGCCGCCACGGAAGTATTCGTGGATCGCCGGGCACCATTCGGTAGCGGCGAGGCAAGCGTCAGCCTCTTGCTGAGAGATTTCCCAGTGTGGCTTCATCGTCGGGTTACCTTCGCTGTCGCGTTGTTTACAGGAACCGTCCAGCGCAGCAGAACCTGAGTTGATCAAATGGATGATGCCGTGTTCTGCCAGTCCATCAAGTTTATGCCCCGTTACACGCTCAATTGCTTCTGGTGACCAGTAGGTACGCACATCGGCAAATACCTGAGCGGTGCCGGTGAGCTGGTGACCCATTAGCATTGCCACGCCGTTAAGACTGTCGTTTTCGGTCGCCACGACAAAGGGTTCGCGCACGCCATTCCAGTCAAATGAACTGTTGAGGATCGCTTCGGCGGTGTCACCATTGGGATATTGATCGGTCCAGTGACGTTGCCCCTGGAAGCCCGCAGCGATGGCGTTGTAGCCAAGTGATTCTTCCACGCGACCAATATCGGCCAGTTTGCTGTTGCCTTGCATCATGTCGCGGATACACATCGCCATCAGTAAACTTTCGCGCAGAACTGCGCGGCTTTGCTCGGCATTGCGTTGATACTGTTTGTTATTTTCATCTTCGCCATAGCGGAAGTTTTTATCAGCCCAGGTCAGTGCCATTTCCAGTTCGGCTTCGTCGTAAATCTTCTGATCGATACGGCGACGCAGTTCGGTCATATCCACCGCCTGGACTTTCATTCCCAGCCAGGATTCAAAGAAGTTGTGATCAACAATAGAACCGGCGATACCCATCGAAACGCCGCCCAGCGACAGATAGCTTTTACCTTTCATGCTGGCGACGGCCAAACCGGCGCGGGCAAAGCGCAGCAGTTTTTCTTCAACATCGGCAGGAATCGATGTGTCATCGGCATCCTGAACGTCATGACCGTAAATGGAGAATGCCGGGATGCCTTTCTGGCTGTGAGCTGCCAGAGCCGCTGCCAGGTAAACAGCGCCGGGACGTTCAGTGCCGTTAAAGCCCCAAATAGCTTTCGGGCGGGTTGGATCCATGTCGATGGTTTCACTGCCATAGCACCAGCAAGGCGTTACCGTAATGGTGAGGCCTACATTCTGGCTGCTGAATTTTTCTTCGCAAGCAGCGGCTTCAGCCATACCCGCGATACAGGTATCGGAAATGACACACTCGACGGCAGCTCCGCAGGCATGGCGCAGTTTCTCGGTCAGCAGTGCGGCCGTAGCTTTCGCCATATTCATTGTTTGTTCTTCAAGCGACTCACGAACACCCATGCGACGACCGTCAATAACCGGGCGGATACCAATTTTCGGTAAGCTGATTTTTTTCATTACAGATTCCTCACTTTATTCGGAAAATATGTTCAGTTAGTTGCCGTTTGAGAACGGAAACGGGCAAAGATAAAGATGACCGCGAAGCAGAGTGCGGGGATCAGTTCAGCAGTGGGGATGTTGCCCGCCGCGTCACTGACAAAACCCATGACCGGAGTGACAATACCGCCGCCAATGATGGTCATAACGATGAAGGACGAACCGTATTTGGTGTCCTGGCCGAGATTCTTAATGCCCAGCGAGAAGATTGTTGGGTACTGAATCGACATAAAGGCGCTGCATAAAGTCAGGGCTATTAAGCCCACATGACCGCCAGCGAAGGCTGAGATCAGGCACAGTGCCATAGCGATTAATGCGTAGGCGGCCAGGACTTTGTGTGGTGCGAAGCGACTGATGAGCCAGGTACCGGTGAAACGACCAATAAAGAAGCACACCATGGTTCCGGTTAAATAGTTAGCGGCAAAGCCTGCAGTCATACCTGGAATTTCTTCTACAGCGTAGCGAATCAAATAGCTCCAGCAGGCCGTTTGTGCGCCGACATAGCAGAATTGCGCTAATACCGCCCAGCGCCAGTGACGAATACGCGCCAGATGAGAAAGCGATGCGGAGAACGATCCTTGTTTGGCGTCACTGTGATTATCACTCTGCAATGCCGGGAATTTCGTCAGCATGATCAGCAGGGCGACCAGTAACACGATAGCCACGATGATCATATAAGGTGTCTGTACCGATAATACCAGGCTGTGTTTATACGCACTCAATTGCTCTGGAGACATTTTATCGAGAACGTCTTGCGATTGATGTGGCACGTTAGACAAAATAAGACTTTGCCCAAAGACAACCGCGATAATTGCGCCAAACGAGTTAAATGTTTGCGCAAGATTTAAGCGGAAGTGACCACTGCTTTCCGGCCCTAATACCGTAACAAAAGGGTTTGCGGCAGTTTCCAGACAACCTAATCCGGCTGCAATAATAAATAGGCCAACTAAAAATAAGGTGTAGTTCATTATTTCTGCAGCGGGCCAGAATAATGCAGCGCCCAAGGCATATAAAAATAATCCGGTAATAATCCCTGCTTTATAACTGAGTTTTTTCATCAATATCCCAGCAGGGATTGGGATAATGAAATAACCAAAGTAAAAGGCCGATTGGATCAGGCCAGCCTGGAAATTTGTCAGCGTAAAAGCCTGCTGGAATTGAGGTAATAAAATGTCGTTAAGGTTATTGGCTACCGCCCAAAGAAAAAACAGTGAGCACAGCAGCGCGAATGGAATAATGTAACTTCTGCTTTGCCCTGCATCTTTATCTACCGCACGGTAACTCTGCGTTTGTATTGATGTGTTTCCCATAGCATCCTCTTAGGTTCAGAAGCTTAAGCACGTAATCGGTTATGTTTTCAAAAGTGCAAAACCAGCGAGTTCGGGCTTCATATCAGTGAATATTTGCCTGTCTGAAATGAACTCATGGATTCATTTTCAAATAAAAAACGCTCTGTAATATGACGGCGGTCACACTTATTAGCTGGAAGGTGACTTTATGTGACTACCATCACTTTAATAATCGAAATTTCATGCCCGTTTCAGAAAATAAATCATAAAAAACACAAACCAGATGACCGTATTAATTGTTTATGCCGAAAACGGGCATTCCTGGCTTGAGTGAATAGAAAAATGACCGTTTTGATAAATATTTTTAAGAGCGGTCATTTTTAATGGGGTTATAAAAAGAGAACTTGCAGTTATTTACTGTGATTAGTTGAACCAGGTCACAAAATATAAGCTTGTGAATTTCTTTCTGGTTAATCAGGAAGAAGATGGTGGGTAATTAAACGGCTAATTCAATAGTGTGAAAGGAACAACATTATTGCCCTGTTTTGAATCAGAGAGAGGTAGCTAATGGAACGAAATAAACTTGCTCGTCAGATTATTGACACTTGCCTGGAAATGACCCGCCTGGGACTGAACCAGGGGACAGCGGGGAACGTCAGTGTACGTTATCAGGATGGGATGCTGATTACGCCTACAGGCATTCCATATGAAAAACTGACGGAGTCGCATATTGTCTTTATTGATGGCAACGGTAAACATGAGGAAGGAAAGCTCCCCTCAAGCGAATGGCGTTTCCATATGGCGGCCTATCAAAGCAGACCGGATGCCAACGCGGTTGTTCACAATCATGCCGTTCATTGCACAGCAGTTTCCATTCTTAACCGACCGATCCCCGCTATTCACTACATGATTGCGGCGGCTGGCGGTAATTCTATTCCTTGCGCGCCTTATGCGACCTTTGGAACACGCGAACTTTCTGAACATGTTGCGCTGGCTCTCAAAAATCGTAAGGCAACTTTGTTACAACATCATGGGCTTATCGCTTGTGAGGTGAATCTGGAAAAAGCGTTATGGCTGGCGCATGAAGTTGAAGTGCTGGCGCAACTTTACCTGACGACCCTGGCGATTACGGACCCGGTGCCAGTGCTGAGCGATGAAGAGATTGCCGTAGTGCTGGAGAAATTCAAAACCTATGGGTTACGGATTGAAGAGTAATTTCGTAAAGCAACAAGGAGAAGGATGATGGCTAACAGAATGATTCTGAACGAAACGGCATGGTTTGGTCGGGGTGCTGTTGGGGCTTTAACCGATGAGGTGAAACGCCGTGGTTATCAGAAGGCGCTGATCGTCACCGATAAAACGCTGGTGCAATGCGGCGTGGTGGCGAAAGTGACCGATAAGATGGATGCTGCAGGGCTGGCATGGGCGATTTACGACGGCGTAGTGCCCAACCCAACAATTACTGTCGTCAAAGAAGGGCTCGGTGTATTCCAGAATAGCGGCGCGGATTACCTGATCGCTATTGGTGGTGGTTCTCCACAGGATACTTGTAAAGCGATTGGCATTATCAGCAACAACCCGGAGTTTGCCGATGTGCGTAGCCTGGAAGGGCTTTCCCCGACCAATAAACCCAGTGTACCGATTCTGGCAATTCCTACCACAGCAGGTACTGCGGCAGAAGTGACCATTAACTACGTGATCACTGACGAAGAGAAACGGCGCAAGTTTGTTTGCGTTGATCCGCATGATATCCCGCAGGTGGCGTTTATTGACGCTGACATGATGGATGGTATGCCTCCAGCGCTGAAAGCTGCGACGGGTGTCGATGCGCTCACTCATGCTATTGAGGGGTATATTACCCGTGGCGCGTGGGCGCTAACCGATGCACTGCACATTAAAGCGATTGAAATCATTGCTGGGGCGCTGCGAGGATCGGTTGCTGGTGATAAGGATGCCGGAGAAGAAATGGCGCTCGGGCAGTATGTTGCGGGTATGGGCTTCTCGAATGTTGGGTTAGGGTTGGTGCATGGTATGGCGCATCCACTGGGCGCGTTTTATAACACTCCACACGGTGTTGCGAACGCCATCCTGTTACCGCATGTCATGCGTTATAACGCTGACTTTACCGGTGAGAAGTACCGCGATATCGCGCGCGTTATGGGCGTGAAAGTGGAAGGTATGAGCCTGGAAGAGGCGCGTAATGCCGCTGTTGAAGCGGTGTTTGCTCTCAACCGTGATGTCGGTATTCCGCCACATTTGCGTGATGTTGGTGTACGCAAGGAAGACATTCCGGCACTGGCGCAGGCGGCACTGGATGATGTTTGTACCGGTGGCAACCCGCGTGAAGCAACGCTTGAGGATATTGTAGAGCTTTACCATACCGCCTGGTAAATGCGCTGATGTGATAATGCCGGATACGACGTTTGCGGCGTATCCGGCTCGCCGTTACCGTACCAACCGCAATTGCTGTAAATTGCCGTCGATATGCAAATCGGTTTGTAAGCGGGCAATATCGCGGCACAGAAACGCCATCTCTTTATGGGTTTCTAATTTTTTGCGCCACTTTTCGGCAACCGCATCCAGATTCTCATATATCCCTTCCAGACTCTGAAACTCGACCAGCAGCTGCGTGGCGCTTTTTGGTCCGATTCCCGCAACACCCGGTACCTTTGAACTGCTGATCCCCGCAAGTCCCCAGTAATCGGGCAACTGCTGCGGTTGAACGCCAAATTCTTTATCGATAAATGGCGCATCCAGCCAACGTTTCTGGAAGTAATCACGAATACGTAATGTCGGTGAAAGTAACTGACAGTAGCCTTTATCTGTCGAAACAATCGTTGCCTGATGCCCGGCCTGTGTCACTTTGACCGCCAGCGTGGCGGCTAAGTCATCGGCTTCGTTGCCGCTGGTTGACCAGCACGGGACGCCGCGTTGCTCAAAGGCGGCGCGTAATGCAGGCATCTCGTCGTGCAACTCTTCCGGCATTGGCGGTCGACCCGCTTTGTAATCTGGTAAACGCTGATGACGCCAGCCGCTACTGCGGTTTTCATCATCAAAAACGGCGACCGCGTGGGTTGGCTGGCTGTGCATAATGAGCTGATCGAGCGCATGCTGGCAGGTTTCGACACAGGGCGATCCCTGAACGGCATGAATGCGACGAATAAGATTCAGTGCATCGACAATAAGCAAATGAACAGCCACGATAACCCCCTTAAAGATCAGGCGATAAGGGTAACATTCGATGCCGGAACAGGCTACGGCTGGATGAGAAATCGGGAAGAGGCCTCGCAAAACGAGGCCTCTGGAGAGCGATTAATCGCAGGCAACGATCTTCATTGCCAGGCCGCCGCGAGAGGTTTCGCGGTACTTGGCGTTCATATCTTTACCTGTTTCGTACATGGTTTCGATAACTTTATCGAGGCAGACGCGCGGCTCGCTGGTACGGCGTAGCGCCATACGTGCGGCGTTCACCGCTTTTACTGCCGCAATGGCGTTACGCTCGATGCATGGCACCTGGACCTGTCCGGCGACCGGGTCACACGTCAGACCGAGGTTGTGCTCCATGGCGATTTCCGCCGCGATGCACACCTGCGCCGGGCTTGCACCTAACAGTTCTGCCAGACCAGCCGCCGCCATTGAGCACGCCACACCAACTTCACCCTGGCAGCCGACTTCAGCACCAGAAATTGACGCGTTCATCTTATAAAGAGAACCAATGGCGCTGGCTACCAGCAGGTAACGAGCCAGTGAGTTAGCGTTCACTTCGCGGATAAACTTATCGTAGTACGCCAGCACAGCCGGGATAATCCCGCACGCACCGTTAGTCGGCGCAGTCACCACGCGACCGCCAGCGGCGTTCTCTTCGTTCACTGCCAGTGCAAACATGTTGATCCAGTCAACAACCGCCATCGGGTCAGTGGTGGTTTTATCCTGGCTGACCAGCATCCGGCGTAGTGCCGCAGCACGGCGTGGTACGCGCAGTTTGCCAGGCAACACGCCTTCGGTAGAAATACCGCGCTCAATACCGCCGCGCATGACTTCCCAGACGTTCGCCAGGTGCTGTTCCAGCTCTTCTTTGCTGTGCAGCGCCAGCTCATTTTTCATCATCAGGCCAGAGAGTGACAGCCCGGTTTCCTGACAATGTTTTTGCAGATCGGCTGCTGAACTGTACGGATAAGGAACTTCAACCGGTGCGCTATTCTGCTGGCCAAAATGCTCTTCATCAACGATAAAGCCACCGCCAATAGAGTAGTAAGTCTGGCTGTAAACGACTTTATCGCCCGCCAGCGCGGTAATGCGCATACCGTTTTCATGCAGAGAAAGGTTGTCTGCATGGAAGTTCATGCACTGATCAACCGGGAACTCCACTTCATGCTGACCGTTTGCCAGCATCAGGCGACCATGAGTATTCACATCCTGAATAAAACCAGGGATGGAATCGATATCCACGGTATCCGGCAGGTTACCCGCCAGGCCCATAATAATGGCGATATCAGTGTGGTGGCCTTTACCGGTCAGAGAGAGCGAGCCGTACACGTCAACCACCACGCGGGTCACGTCTTTAAGCAGGTTACGGGCAATCAGATCGTCGGTAAATTGTTTACCCGCTTTCATTGGTCCAACGGTATGAGAACTGGAAGGGCCAATGCCGATTTTGAAAATATCGAATACGCTAATCATAGGAAATACATCGCGTTAAAACGGAGGAAGCGCCGCCCGAAAGCGGCGCGAAAGGACTTAGCTGAACAGAGAGTAGAAGATTGCGGAGATTGCAATCAGACCCATCACGACAACGAATACGTTGCTGATGTGACCGCTGTACTTACGCATTGCCGGTACTTTCTGAATTGCGTACATCGGCATCAGGAACAGGATCATCGCGATGATTGGACCGCCCAGGGTTTCAATCATACCCAGGATGCTCGGGTTCAGGGTGGCAACAATCCAGGTCGTTACCAGCATGAACAGCGCAGTGATACGGTTCAGCTTGTTGATTTCGATAGACTTACCTTTACCACGCAGAGATTTAATCACCATACCGTTGAAGCCTTCACGTGCGCCCAGGTAGTGACCGAGGAAGGATTTGGTGATAGCGATAATCGCGATAATCGGAGCCATCCACGCGATAACCGGTGCGTTAAAGTGGTTAGCCAGGTAAGACAGAATCGAGATGTTCTGCTCTTTAGCCGCAGCCAGGTCTGCCGGAGTCAGGCTCAGTACACAGCTGAAGACGAAGAACATTACGGTCAGCACCATCATGATGTGTGCGAATGCCAGGATCTTCGAGCATTTCTGTTCTGCCATATCGCCGTACTCTTCACGCTTCGCAACGGCGAAAGAAGAGATGATCGGAGAGTGGTTGAACGAGAACACCATTACCGGAATTGCCAGCCACAGGGTCATCCACAGACCGTTTCCGGTTGCAGATGCAGTGTCCAGAGACAGCGTTTCCAGTGCAGCGCCGTTCCACTGCGGGATCAGGTACAGAGCCAGCAGCATCAGTACGCCAACAAACGGGAATACCAGAATACTCATCGCTTTAACGATCATCTGCTCACCGAAGCGAACGATGGTCATCATACCCACGATCAGGATCAGCGACAGAATCGCACGCGGCGGTGGCGTCATACCCAGCTGGTGAGACATGAAGCTTTCAACGGTATTGGTGATTGCCACGCTATAAACCAGCAGGATCGGGTAGATAGCGAAGAAGTAGAGCAGGGTAATCAGTTTACCTGCGCCAATACCAAAGTGTTCTTCTACAACCTCGGTGATGTCTTCGCCCGGGTTTTTACCAGACAGTACGAAGCGAGTCAGGCCGCGGTGAGCAAAAAACGTCATCGGGAACGCAAGGATAGCCATGATGATCAGCGGGATCATACCGCCAACACCGGCGTTGATTGGCAGGAACAGCACGCCCGCGCCGATTGCCGTGCCGTAAAGGCCCAGCATCCACATGGTGTCTGTCTTGCGCCAGGCACTACGAGAGTCTTTCGACGCAATCGTGCTGGTTTGAGTCGTTTCCATCTATTTCTCCTGGAGGAATGCAAATAATTCAGCTTTTAGCCAGTTCAGCCCGGGAAGGTGCCTGACCGTAAAAATGAAATCTGTCTATCGGCGATGGCTTAATCATTTACCGCCGTAATAATTTGAGGGCGGAAAGATACACACAAGTTATGTATCTATCAGTGATCTTGATCCCAAATACAATAATCTACTTGGAAGATAGATTATCCCAACGCTTTACTCTGTAAATTAAAAGTAAAAGAGAATTTAAGGGCAATATTTGCCCATTAAACGACATCTGACTTCTTCCGGGGCGCGCAATATATGTAGGTTGAACTGAAAAAATCAATACTTTTAGTTAATCATGGCGATAATTTCTTTTTCATAGCGATAAAATACGGTTTATGAAAATAGGGAAACGTTTGCGTTGCAATATAAATTGTATGACATATTAACTGTGATGATATTTGTCGCGTGAGGGTGGTAAGAAACATTCATATAACAAATGAAATGAGTTGATGAGTAAGTGACCAAAAACGAGAAAACCCGGCAACAAACGTCACCGGGGGAGGGGAGATTACGTGCAGATTTCGTAGCAAGGGATGTAGGCTGAGCCTGGCAACTTCATACGATGCTGGGCAACAAAACCCTGTAGCAGGTCGTCCATACGACGCATAATCTCTTTATCGCCGTTGATTTTGTAAGGACCAAACTCTTCAATGGCGCGAATACCGACTTCTTTTACGTTACCCGCCACAATACCGGAGAACGCACGGCGCAGGTCGGCAGCCAGCACTTCAACAGGTTGATCCGGGTAAAGCTTCAGATTAGCCATATTCTCGTGAGACGGCTCAAACGGCATTTGCAAATCTGGTGCAATGCGCATTGACCAGTTAAAGCTGTAAGCGTCACCAGTGTCGCGGCGATTTTCTTTCACCAGCGGCATCGATTTTTTCATCTGACGAGCGACTTCAGCGGCGTCATCAATGATGATGCGGTAATGGCGGCGCGCGTTTTCGCCCAGCGTATGTACGACAAACTCGTCCAGTACGCGGAAGTAGTCGGCGCTCTCTTTCGGGCCGGTGAGGATCAATGGTAAAACCTGATCTTTGTTGGCCGGGTTCATTAAAATTCCCAGCAAATACAACAACTCTTCTGCCGTACCCACACCGCCAGGGAAGATAATGATACCGTGAGCGATACGGACAAACGCTTCCAGACGTTTTTCGATATCTGGCATGATGATCAATTCGTTGACCAGCGGGTTAGGCGGTTCAGCGGCGATAATCGACGGCTCTGTCATACCAATAAAACGACTGTCTTTGTAACGCTGCTGCGCGTGTCCGACCGCAGCACCTTTCATCGGCGCTTCCATCGCTCCCGGACCACAGCCGGTGCAGATATTCAGCTCACGCAGGCCCAGCTGGTTTCCGACGCGACGGGCATACAAATACTCGTTTTCGTTAATTGAGTGACCGCCCCAGCAGACCACCATATTTGGCGCTTCACCCACATGCAGCGCGCGAGCGTTACGCAAGATGGAAAAGACCAGGTTAGTGATGTGGACGGAGTTGTCGAGATTCAGGTTGGGAAAACGAACGGTGTTATGGATTTGCCCGTAAACGAAGAGAATGTCACGCAGGACCGCGAACAAGTTGGCCTGCAAAGCGCGAATAATTCGCCCATCGACAAAAGCCTCTTCCGGGGGATTAATCAGTTCCAGCTTTACGCCGCGTTCACGGCGCAAGACGTTAATATCGAAATTTTCAAAACGAGACAGCAATTCTTTGCTGTTATCGGTCAAACTACCGGAGTTCAGTACGGCAAGTGAACAGTTGCGAAACAGTTGATAGAGGTCGCTGCTGGCGGTGCGTTTAAGCATATCCACTTCCAGCTGCGACAACATATCCATGGAGCCAAGCGGGCTAATATGTGTAATCAAGAAAAACTCCTTATGGGACGAATATCGTCATTCCCTTTGATTACAATAGCCCTGCCTGATGACCTTTCACAACCTTCTGCGTGAATCCAGCACGCAAAATTGAGAAAAAATTTATTGCCGAACCAGTCTTGTGGTCGATGGGACAAAATCGCTATTACTGCGCCACGGGTTAATGTCCAGACCGCCACGACGGGTATAACGTGCGTAAACGCTCAATTTTTCTGGCTGGCAGAAGCGTAACAGGTCATTAAAGATGCGTTCCACGCACTGTTCGTGGAACTCGTTGTGATGACGGAATGAGACCAGGTAACGCAGCAGTTTTTCTCTGTCAATTTGGCGTCCACGATACTGAATTTGGATCGAACCCCAATCTGGTTGATGGGTGATCAGGCAGTTTGATTTCAGCAGGTGGCTGACAAGCGTCTCTTCCACTACTTTTTCACCACAGGTGGCATTCTCCAGATAGTCAGTAGTGAATTCATAGTTATCGATAGTGATATCCTGGTCATCAATGCAAGTGCCATTAAAATGACCTATCGGCTGGCCTTCCAGTTCATCAAGACGATATAACGCCACGCTAATCTTACCCTGAGCGCAAGTGCTTAAGTCGCGCTCCAGCGTCTGGCGCACCTCATCCCAGTTATTAAAACGCGTCTGGTTAAAACTGTTGAGATAGAGCTTAAAACTCTTCGACTCAATCAGATTTACGCTGGTGTAATCAAGTTCAACATGACCGACAGCGACCTGCGGCAAACCTTTCGCATTCAGCCAGGAAAGTTCATACAGCGTCCAGATATCCGTACCGTGAAAAGGCAGGTTATCCGCTTTCAGACCCAGCGGGTCGCGATTCAGGCTGCGTGGAACGCCTTGCAGTAGGCTGGCGTCATAGGTATCCCGGTAATCGGTTGATTTTCCAAGAGTCAGGCCCGCAAGTGCCTGATGGTTTGCATAAGAAGACATGTTTCACCGTCATAAACCAGATAAACTAAACGACAAGTGTATCTGGTTTAAGTGAAGAGAGAAATTAGTGGACGATTTGACCGCACAAGCCCTGAAAGATTTTACTGCACGCTACTGCGATGCGTGGCATGAAGAGCATAAAAGCTGGCCGTTAAGTGAGGAACTGTACGGTGTTCCTTCACCGTGCATTATTTCAACTACCGAAGATGCCGTATACTGGCAACCCCAGCCGTTTACCGGGGAACAAAATGTAAACGCGGTTGAACGCGCTTTTGATATTGTGATACAACCCACAATTCATACCTTTTATACGACTCAGTTTGCCGGGGATATGCACGCGCAGTTTGGCGATATCAAACTGACATTGCTGCAAACCTGGAGTGAAGACGACTTCCGTCGGGTGCAGGAAAATCTGATTGGTCATCTGGTGACTCAGAAAAGGCTAAAACTGCCGCCCACGCTATTTATCGCGACGCTGGAAGAAGAGTTAGAGGTCATCTCGGTGTGTAATCTCTCCGGTGAAGTGTGCAAAGAGACGCTGGGAACACGTAAACGGACGCATTTAGCCTCAAATCTTGCGGAATTCCTTAATCAACTTAAGCCTCTTCTGTAATCCAAATACCCCATCTGGTTGTGAGAGATCTCTTACAGACTCTGTAGGAGATCGCCAGGAAATAAGCGAATACTTAAAAAGATAAGAATCGTTATTTTCATTTAAAATCAAAATGTTGATTGTTAATTCTTAACTTTCATATGAAATTTTCCTTAAGGCATTGTCTGTAAGCGCCTTGTAAGACTTCGCGAAAAAGACGATTCTATCTTCGTCGACAGGGAGTCAGACAACGAAGTGAACATCAGGATGATGACACTTCTGCAGGACACACCAGGATGGTGTTTCAGGGAAAGGCTTCTGGATGAAGCGAAGAGGATGACGCAGGACGCGTTAAAGGACACCTCCAGGATGGAGAATGAGAACCGGTCAGGATGATTCGGTGGGTCAGGAAGGCCAGGGACACTTCAGGATGAAGTATCACATCGGGGTGGTGTGAGCAGGAAGCAATAGTTCAGGATGAACGATTGGCCGCAAGGCCAGAGGAAAAGTTGTCAAGGATGAGCAGGGAGCAACAAAAGTAGCTGGAATGCTGCGAAACGAACCGGGAGCGCTGTGAATACAGTGCTCCCTTTTTTTATTCCTGCTATCCTTCGCGGCAGTTTTTCTTATTGAGGTTGCTTTATGACCACTCATGACCGCGTTCGTCTCCAGTTGCAGGCGCTTGAAGCGTTACTGCGTGAACATCAGCACTGGCGAAACGATGAACCCCAGCCGCATCAATTTAATAGTACCCAACCGTTCTTTATGGACACCATGGAACCACTGGAGTGGTTGCAGTGGGTGCTGATCCCGCGAATGCACGATTTGTTAGATAACAAACAGCCGTTACCGGGCGCTTTTGCCGTTGCACCCTATTATGAAATGGCGCTGGCGACGGACCATCCGCAACGCGCGCTTATTCTGGCTGAGCTGGAAAAACTGGATGCTCTTTTTGCGGATGATGCGAGCTAATGCTGGAAATACTCTATCAGGATGAATGGCTGGTTGCGGTAAATAAACCCTCCGGCTGGCTGGTTCACCGCAGCTGGCTGGATCGCGACGAGAAAGTAGTGGTCATGCAAACCGTGCGTGACCAGATAGGCCAGCATGTTTTTACTGCTCATCGTCTGGACCGACCCACTTCTGGTGTGTTGTTGATGGGATTATCCAGCGAGGCCGGACGGCTGCTGGCACAACAGTTTGAACAGCACCAAATCCAGAAACGTTACCATGCGATTGTGCGCGGCTGGTTGATGGAAGAAGCGGTGCTGGATTATCCACTGGTGGAAGAACTGGACAAAATCGCTGATAAATTTGCCCGCGAAGATAAAGGCCCGCAGCCAGCAGTGACGCATTATCGCGGTCTGGCGACCGTAGAAATGCCGGTAGCGACCGGACGTTACCCGACCACGCGCTACGGCCTGGTGGAACTGGAGCCGAAAACCGGACGCAAACATCAGCTTCGCCGACATCTTGCCCATTTGCGTCATCCGATTATTGGCGATAGCAAACATGGCGATTTACGCCAGAATCGCAGCGGTGCTGAGCATTTTGGCCTCCAGCGGTTAATGCTACATGCCAGTCAGTTGTCATTGACGCATCCTTTTACTGGCGAGCCGCTGACTATTCACGCGGGCCTGGACGACACCTGGATGCAGGCGTTATCACAATTTGGCTGGCGCGGTCTGCTTCCTGAAAATGAAAGGGTTGAGTTCAGTGCGCCATCGGGTCAGGATGGAGAGATAAGTTCCTAATCCAGGGAGAAAACGGTATGGCGGAAATTGGTATTTTTGTCGGCACCATGTACGGGAATTCACTGTTAGTGGCCGAAGAAGCGGAAGCGATTCTGACCGCGCAGGGCCACAAAGCAACGGTATTTGAAGATCCTGAATTAAGCGACTGGCTGCCCTATCAGGATAAGTATGTTCTGGTGGTTACGTCCACGACCGGGCAGGGCGACCTTCCTGATAGCATTGTGCCACTCTTTCAGGGAATCAAAGATAGTCTGGGCTTCCAGCCGAATCTGCGTTATGGCGTGATTGCGCTCGGCGACAGTAGTTATGTGAATTTCTGCAATGGCGGCAAACAGTTCGATGCCTTGTTGCAGGAACAGAGCGCTCAGCGGGTTGGCGAAATGCTGTTGATTGACGCCAGTGAGAACCCGGAACCGGAAACGGAATCAAATCCGTGGGTCGAACAGTGGGGCACGCTGTTGTCCTGATATGTTCAGCGAGCGGTAAATGTCGTTTTAGCGGTGCTGAATCGAATCTTTTCAGGCAAATGCCAGTAAAAACTGCTTCATAGCGCGGATTTTTACTGGCGTTTGCCTGGAGTCAAGCGATCCATTTCATACTCTTCTTTATTTCTTCGTTTTAACCCTTCCTTTCTTGTTCTTGTTTTCATTTCCGTGAAGTGGATTCCACCGTCCAGGGCTAATGCCAAAATCGGGCCTCATTGAACGCATTAATGTTGTGTTGTTGCACGGTGAGCCGCTATGGCGCGCTTTTTATACTGCTATTGCCAGATATAAACACGCGCCGTATTCGGCGAACGACCTATAAAAACGGCAAAAAACACCCTACGTCACCTCTGATTTCCTGGCGATGTCGCAGTCCAGAGTGAGCGTGGCTAACGCGAATTTTCAGGAGTGCAACAATGAGTTCTTTAAGTCAGGCTGCGAGCAGTGTGGAAAAACGCACAAATGCTCGTTACTGGATAGTGGTGATGTTGTTTATCGTCACATCCTTCAACTACGGCGACCGCGCTACGCTCTCTATCGCCGGTTCGGAAATGGCCAAAGATATCGGCCTTGATCCCGTGGGAATGGGCTATGTGTTCTCTGCTTTCTCATGGGCTTATGTTATCGGGCAGATCCCTGGTGGCTGGTTGCTGGACCGTTTTGGTTCAAAACGCGTCTACTTCTGGTCGATCTTTATCTGGTCGATGTTTACCTTGCTGCAAGGCTTCGTCGATATCTTTAGTGGATTCGGCATTATCGTTGCCCTGTTTACGCTGCGCTTCCTGGTCGGGCTTGCTGAAGCGCCATCTTTCCCCGGCAACAGTCGCATTGTTGCGGCCTGGTTTCCGGCGCAGGAAAGGGGAACGGCGGTGTCGATTTTTAACTCCGCTCAATACTTCGCAACGGTGATCTTCGCGCCGATTATGGGCTGGCTGACGCATGAAGTGGGCTGGTCACACGTCTTCTTCTTTATGGGCGGTCTGGGGATTGTCATCAGCTTTATCTGGTTGAAAGTCATCCACGAGCCAAATCAACATCCGGGGGTAAATAAGAAAGAGCTGGAGTACATCGCCGCGGGTGGCGCGCTGATCAATATGGATCAGCAAAACACCAAAGTTAAAGTGCCGTTCAGCGTGAAGTGGGGGCAGATCAAACAGCTGCTAGGGTCACGGATGATGATCGGCGTTTATATCGGTCAGTACTGTATCAACGCCCTGACTTACTTCTTTATTACCTGGTTCCCGGTTTATCTGGTGCAGGCACGCGGGATGTCGATTCTGAAAGCGGGCTTTGTGGCTTCCGTTCCGGCGGTTTGCGGTTTTATCGGCGGTGTGCTGGGTGGGATTATTTCCGACTGGCTGATGCGCCGCACGGGATCGCTGAACATTGCGCGTAAAACACCGATCGTAATGGGCATGTTGCTGTCGATGGTGATGGTGTTCTGCAACTACGTCAACGTTGAGTGGATGATCATCGGCTTTATGGCGCTGGCCTTCTTCGGTAAGGGCATCGGGGCGCTGGGTTGGGCAGTAATGGCAGATACCGCGCCAAAAGAGATCAGCGGTCTTTCCGGTGGCCTGTTCAACATGTTCGGTAACATTTCTGGCATCGTCACGCCAATCGCAATTGGTTATATCGTTGGCACGACTGGCTCGTTTAATGGGGCGCTGATTTATGTTGGTGTTCATGCCTTAATCGCGGTACTGAGCTACCTGGTGCTGGTGGGCGATATCAAGCGTATCGAGTTGAAACCTGTTGCGGGGCAATAAGATGGCGACACAATCCAGTCCTGTTATTACTGATATGAAAGTCATTCCGGTGGCCGGGCATGACAGCATGTTGCTTAATATTGGTGGGGCACATAACGCATATTTCACCCGCAATATTGTGGTACTCACCGATAACGCCGGGCATACCGGCATTGGTGAAGCGCCGGGCGGAGATGTGATTTATCAGACGCTTGTCGATGCTATTCCGATGGTTCTGGGCCAGGAAGTTGCGCGACTGAATAAAGTGGTCCAGCAGGTGCATAAAGGTAATCAGGCCGCCGATTTTGATACCTTCGGTAAAGGTGCCTGGACCTTTGAATTACGCGTTAACGCCGTGGCGGCGCTGGAAGCCGCTTTGCTTGACCTGCTAGGTAAGGCGCTGAATGTTCCGGTCTGCGAACTGTTAGGGCCAGGCAAGCAACGCGAGGCTATTACCGTCCTCGGTTATCTGTTTTATATCGGTGATCGGACCAAAACCGATCTTCCTTATGTGGAAAATACGCCGGGCAACCATGAGTGGTATCAGTTGCGGCATCAGAAAGCAATGAACAGCGAAGCCGTTGTGCGTCTGGCGGAAGCCTCACAGGATCGCTACGGCTTTAAAGATTTCAAACTTAAGGGCGGCGTGTTACCTGGCGAGCAAGAAATCGACACTGTTCGTGCATTGAAGAAACGCTTCCCGGATGCGCGGATTACCGTTGATCCCAACGGTGCATGGCTGCTTGATGAAGCCATTTCTTTATGCAAAGGGCTGAATGATGTTCTTACCTATGCCGAAGATCCATGCGGCGCAGAACAGGGCTTCTCCGGACGTGAAGTGATGGCGGAATTTCGACGGGCGACCGGCTTGCCCGTCGCGACTAACATGATCGCCACCAACTGGCGCGAAATGGGTCATGCGGTGATGCTCAATGCGGTAGATATTCCACTTGCCGATCCGCACTTCTGGACGCTTTCCGGTGCAGTCCGTGTGGCGCAGCTTTGCGACGACTGGGGGCTGACCTGGGGCTGCCATTCTAATAACCATTTCGATATCTCTCTGGCGATGTTTACCCATGTGGGCGCGGCGGCACCGGGTAATCCTACCGCTATCGATACCCACTGGATTTGGCAGGAGGGCGATTGTCGCCTGACCCAAAATCCGCTGGAGATTAAAAACGGAAAAATTGCCGTTCCTGATGCGCCCGGTCTGGGCGTGGAACTGGACTGGGAACAGGTACAAAAGGCACATGAGGCCTATAAACGTCTGCCTGGCGGTGCGCGTAACGACGCAGGTCCGATGCAGTACCTGATCCCCGGCTGGACCTTTGACCGTAAACGTCCCGTTTTCGGCCGTCATTGATTCTGAAAAAGGACATAAATATGAGTTCTCAATTTACGACGCCTGTTGTTACTGAAATGCAGGTTATCCCGGTGGCGGGTCATGACAGTATGCTGATGAATCTGAGTGGTGCACACGCACCGTTCTTTACGCGTAATATTGTGATTATCAAAGATAATTCTGGTCACACTGGCGTAGGGGAAATTCCCGGCGGCGAGAAAATCCGTAAAACGCTGGAAGATGCGATTCCGCTGGTGGTAGGTAAAACGCTGGGTGAATACAAAAACGTTCTGACGCTGGTGCGTAATACTTTTGCCGATCGTGATGCTGGTGGGCGCGGTTTGCAGACATTTGACCTACGTACCACTATTCATGTAGTTACCGGGATAGAAGCGGCAATGCTGGATCTGCTGGGGCAGCATCTGGGGGTAAACGTGGCATCGCTGCTGGGCGATGGTCAACAGCGTAGCGAAGTCGAAATGCTCGGTTATCTGTTCTTCGTCGGTAATCGCAAAGCCACGCCGCTGCCGTATCAAAGCCAGCCGGATGACTCATGCGACTGGTATCGCCTGCGTCATGAAGAAGCGATGACGCCGGATGCGGTGGTGCGCCTGGCGGAAGCGGCATATGAAAAATATGGCTTCAACGATTTCAAACTGAAGGGCGGTGTACTGGCCGGGGAAGAAGAGGCCGAGTCTATTGTGGCACTGGCGCAACGCTTCCCGCAGGCGCGTATTACGCTCGATCCTAACGGTGCCTGGTCGCTGAACGAAGCGATTAAAATCGGTAAATACCTGAAAGGTTCGCTGGCTTATGCAGAAGATCCGTGTGGTGCGGAGCAAGGTTTCTCCGGGCGTGAAGTGATGGCAGAGTTCCGTCGCGCGACAGGTCTGCCGACTGCAACCAATATGATCGCCACCGACTGGCGGCAAATGGGCCATACGCTCTCCCTGCAATCCGTTGATATCCCGCTGGCGGATCCGCATTTCTGGACAATGCAAGGTTCGGTACGTGTGGCGCAAATGTGCCATGAATTTGGCCTGACCTGGGGTTCACACTCTAACAACCACTTCGATATTTCCCTGGCGATGTTTACCCATGTTGCCGCCGCTGCACCGGGTAAAATTACTGCTATTGATACGCACTGGATTTGGCAGGAAGGCAATCAGCGCCTGACCAAAGAACCGTTTGAGATCAAAGGCGGGCTGGTACAGGTGCCAGAAAAACCGGGGCTGGGTGTAGAAATCGATATGGATCAAGTGATGAAAGCCCATGAGCTGTATCAGAAACACGGGCTTGGCGCGCGTGACGATGCGATGGGAATGCAGTATCTGATTCCTGGCTGGACGTTCGATAACAAGCGCCCGTGCATGGTGCGTTAAGACAGAAAACCAAAACCGGCTCTATCTGGAGCCGGTTTGAGACTGATGCTAAACGCAAAATAGCCTGTTGTGCTATGTATCAGGTCTACATCATTTTTTAATTCATTGAATTTAATTGGTTTTGTAGGCCGGATAAGGCGTTAACGCCGCATCCGGCATAAACACAGGCACTTTGTCACCAATCTGAAACCAGCGTCATAAAAAGCCGATTGCTACTCGACAAGACATCCATTACCCGAGAATTTTGCTGGCTTCGCGCGCGACATTATCCATCTCGTCCAACAGTTCCAGCAGCTCCGGTTCCAAATCTTCTTCTTTAGTACCGCTACGTAGCTGTTGTTCGATCAGTTGGCAGAGATTCTTCATACGTGGCACACCGCTATAGCCGCAACTGCCATGCAGTTTATGAATCAAATCAACCAGGCCTTCCGGGTTTTCTCCAACCAGCTGTTCCTCAACTTTGTTGCGAACTTCAGGCAGGAAATCGAGTAACATTTGCAGCATATCGCGCGCTAAATCGGTTTTTCCTGCTGCCTGGCGTAGTGCCAGTTGCCAGTCGAGGGTCGCATTCGGGTTCACCACAATTTCGTTGACTTCGGGCGTCACGACGCGAGAGGAAATACCGCTGCCAGGCTTGTAGCGCAACAACAAATTATGCAATCGCTCTTCTTCAATCGGTTTCGCCAGATAATCGCTCATCCCTGCGCCAAGCAGCTTCTCTTTTTGCCCGGCCATTGCATGCGCCGTTACCGCGATAACCGGCGTTTGTTGCTGATGCGGGAGTTGGTGGATGAGTTCGCAGGCCCGAATGCCATCCATGTCCGGCATTTGAATATCCATTAAGATCAAATCGAACGGCATCTGTTTCGCCCGTTCAACCGCCTGATGCCCGCTATCGCAAAGTTCCACATGTTGCACCATATCTTCCAGCAATGCGCCGATAAGTTTCAGGTTAGCGGGGTTGTCATCAACCGCCATGACTGTCATTGCCAGCTTACTTTCATCGGTTACAGGCAAAAGCGTGTTTTGTTTGTGATGACAAAATTCCGTCAGGGCAGGCAACAGGCGTGTAGGTGTTAATGGTTTCAGCAGACACGCGCCGATACCATCTTGCTTGAGTTTTTCAGCATTGACTTGTGCATGGCAAGGAAGTGCCAGCATCAGGAAATCGGTCATCGATACCGCTTTCGCTAATCGCTCATGTTGCATTGTTAGCGGCTCGCGGAAGGTCACCGCGATGCCTAACAACATCATGTCGTAATGCGCGGGAGGCAGCGCGGAGAACGTTGGGCTATAAACCACTTCCAGCGGCGTTTCACTTAAAATATCCAGCGTGCATTGCGCTGCTGCGGAGTTTGGTTCGACATAGGCCAGGCGCTTACCTGCGAGGCACTGGGTGGATGGCCCTTCGATAATAATGTTCGGGTTCAGATCGAGATTAATGTGGAACCAGAAAGTTGAACCGCGATTCGGCTGGCTATGGAACGAAATATCGCCGCCCATTTCATTAACCAGTTTTTGTGTAATCACCAGCCCCAGCCCGGTGCCACCATGACGGCGGGAAATACTGGCATCAGCCTGTCGGAAGGCCTGGAATAAGCGCGATTGATCGCGTTCAGGAATACCAATGCCGGTATCCCGAATCTGCACTTCAATCTGCACTTTGGTATTACTCAGCGCACGTTTTTCTACCAGAATATCAATGTTGCCATTCTCGGTGAATTTAATTGCATTCCCCACCAGGTTAGTGATGATTTGCTGTAATCGCAGCGGGTCGCCGATCACGTTATCAGGCACGTCGCTTTTAATATTGAGCGTCAGTTCTAACCCTTTATCGTGAGAAGAATGTGCCAGCAGAGTAACGACTTCATCCAGCGTGCTGCGTAGTGGGAATGGAATACTTTCCAGAATCAGCTTACCTGCTTCCAGTTTCGAGAAGTCGAGAACATCATTAATAATTGCCAGCAAATTATTTGCCGAACGTTCAATCGTATTCAGGTGATCGCGCTGCGTTGGTGTTAATTCTGTTTTCAGCGTCAGGCGGGTAAAGCCAATAACACCATTCAGTGGTGTACGCAGCTCGTGTGACATATTTGCCAGAAACTCGGATTTAATACGCGCCGCTTCCTGGGCGCGCTTTTTCGCCAGATCTAACTCAACGTTCTGAATTTCCATCTGCTCCAGCGTTTCACGCAGATCGGACGTCGCCTGGTCGATATTGTGCTGCATCTCTTCGTGATAAGCAGCCAGCGACATTGCCATCGAGTTGATACCGTTTTTCAGCATATCCAGCTCGCCGAGCATAAATCCTTCCACCCGGCTGTCGAGTTGCCCGCGACGGATGCGGTCGACGGTATTCACCATGTTGCGAATCGGACCGGTTACATCGCGCATTAAGCGCCAGCCAAAAATAAGCGCAATACCGATACAAAACAGCATCATCACGCTGGAAATAAAGATCTCTTTATATTGCTGCAAGCGAACCGATTTAAGATCCAGCTCCAGCGCAATATATCCCAACATATTTTGACTATTTTTGGCATCGCTACTGGGCGATTCGTCGGGGGAGTAACTCTCAGAAATAATCGGCGTGCGGAGGATCATAATATCGCCGTCACGAGTGACAGTGAGCTGGCGAGGAAACGGCACGTTGCTGCCGAGCTGCATTGATGAGGGATCAAGATGAAAATTGGAGGTGACAAAGAGTCGGTTATTTTCATCATAAACCGAAATCGCGCGAACAATATCGGAATGGCGACGATGCAGTACGCTTATTAACTGACCGATAGATTCGCGATTTTGCAGGCTCATGCCATATTCAGTAGAAACTGCAAGCGGCTCAATAATGCTGGCACCGGCATCTTCCAGTTGACGCTGCAAGTCGTTATAGCGATGCACGACGAAAAAGATACTCAGCAATAAACCAATAAGGACGGTCGGTGCCAGGATCAGAATCATCATGCGTGCGCGCAGGCTGTAGTTGGTCATGGAGTTCCGTTATGGGACAATTAAGGTCACACTGTTAAATTGAGAAAGTCTCGCCAATGGCGCAATTCTACTCTGCAAAACGACGCACGACGACGCGTCAGATCATAACCGTTTCAGTCAACGACCTCGACTCTTTTGGTCAGGGCGTGGCGCGACATAACGGCAAAACGCTATTTATCCCCGGATTATTGCCGCAGGAAAACGCGGAAGTTACTGTTACTGAAGATAAAAAACAGTATGCCCGCGCTAAAGTCGTACGCCGGTTAAGCGATAGCCCGGAACGCGAAACGCCACGCTGTCCTCATTTTGGCGTATGCGGTGGCTGTCAGCAACAACACGCCAGCGTGGATTTACAGCAGCGAAGCAAAAGTGCGGCACTCGCCCGATTAATGAAACACGATGTCTCTGAAGTGATCGCCGATGTTCCCTGGGGCTATCGCCGTCGCGCGCGTTTAAGTCTGAACTACTTACCGAAAACACAGCAACTTCAGATGGGGTTTCGCAAAGCGGGCTCCAGTGACATTGTCGACGTCAAACAATGCCCCATTTTAGCGCCCCAACTTGAAGCATTGCTGCCCAAAGTCAGGGCATGTCTGGGCAGCTTACAAGCTATGCGCCATCTTGGTCATGTTGAACTGGTACAGGCAACCAGCGGCACGCTGATGATTTTGCGCCATACCGCACCGCTAAGTTCGGCAGATCGCGAAAAACTGGAACGCTTTTCGCATTCTGAAGGCCTGGATCTGTATCTCGCCCCCGATAGTGAGATACTCGAAACCGTCTCTGGTGAGATGCCCTGGTATGACTCAAACGGGTTGCGCTTAACTTTTAGCCCGCGCGATTTTATTCAGGTCAATGCGGGTGTGAACCAAAAAATGGTAGCGCGTGCGTTGGAATGGCTGGATGTGCAACCTGAAGATCGCGTACTGGATCTGTTCTGCGGTATGGGCAACTTTACACTGCCATTGGCGACACAAGCTGCCAGTGTGGTCGGTGTAGAAGGTGTTCCGGCGCTGGTGGAAAAAGGCCAGCAGAATGCGCGTCTTAATGGCTTACAGAATGTGACGTTTTATCACGAAAATCTTGAAGAAGATGTCACAAAGCAGCCGTGGGCGAAAAACGGCTTCGATAAAGTGTTGCTGGACCCGGCGCGAGCAGGTGCCGCAGGTGTTATGCAGCAAATTATAAAACTGGAACCTATTCGTATAGTTTATGTATCCTGTAACCCTGCAACGCTGGCTCGGGATAGCGAAGCGTTATTAAAAGCAGGATATACCATTGCGCGACTGGCGATGCTGGATATGTTCCCACACACGGGACATCTGGAATCGATGGTACTTTTCTCGCGCGTTAAATAGTTGCGATTTGCCGATTTCGGCAGGTCTGGTCCCTAAAGGAGAGGACGATGGTTGCGGTAAGAAGTGCACATATCAATAAGGCTGGTGAATTTGATCCGGAAAAATGGATCGCAAGTCTGGGTATTACCAGCCAGAAGTCGTGTGAGTGCTTAGCCGAAACCTGGGCGTATTGTCTGCAACAGACGCAGGGGCATCCGGATGCCAGTCTGTTATTGTGGCGTGGTGTTGAGATGGTGGAGATCCTCTCGACATTAAGTATGGACATTGACACGCTGCGGGCGGCGCTGCTTTTCCCTCTGGCGGATGCCAACGTAGTCAGCGAAGATGTGCTGCGTGAGAGCGTCGGTAAGTCGGTCGTTAACCTTATTCACGGCGTGCGTGATATGGCGGCGATCCGCCAGCTGAAAGCGACGCACACTGATTCTGTTTCCTCCGAACAGGTCGATAACGTTCGCCGGATGTTATTGGCGATGGTCGATGATTTTCGCTGCGTAGTCATCAAACTGGCGGAGCGTATTGCTCATCTGCGCGAAGTAAAAGATGCGCCGGAAGATGAACGTGTACTGGCGGCAAAAGAGTGTACCAACATCTACGCACCGCTGGCTAACCGTCTCGGAATCGGACAACTGAAATGGGAGCTGGAAGATTACTGCTTCCGTTACCTCCATCCAACCGAATACAAACGAATTGCCAAACTGCTGCATGAACGGCGTCTCGACCGCGAACACTACATCGAAGAGTTCGTTGGTCATCTGCGCGCTGAGATGAAAGCTGAAGGCGTTAAAGCGGAAGTGTATGGTCGTCCGAAACACATCTACAGCATCTGGCGTAAAATGCAGAAAAAGAACCTCGCCTTTGATGAGCTGTTTGATGTGCGTGCGGTACGTATTGTCGCCGAGCGTTTACAGGATTGCTATGCCGCACTGGGGATAGTGCACACTCACTATCGCCACCTGCCGGATGAGTTTGACGATTACGTCGCTAACCCGAAACCAAACGGTTATCAGTCTATTCATACCGTGGTTCTGGGGCCGGGTGGAAAAACCGTTGAGATCCAAATCCGCACCAAACAGATGCATGAAGATGCAGAGTTGGGTGTTGCTGCGCACTGGAAATATAAAGAGGGCGCGGCTGCTGGCGGCGCACGTTCGGGACATGAAGACCGGATTGCCTGGCTGCGTAAACTGATTGCGTGGCAGGAAGAGATGGCTGATTCCGGCGAAATGCTCGACGAAGTACGTAGTCAGGTCTTTGACGACCGGGTGTACGTCTTTACGCCGAAAGGTGATGTCGTTGATTTGCCTGCGGGATCAACGCCGCTGGACTTCGCTTACCACATCCACAGTGATGTCGGACACCGCTGCATCGGGGCAAAAATTGGCGGGCGCATTGTGCCGTTCACCTACCAGCTGCAGATGGGCGACCAGATTGAAATTATCACCCAGAAACAGCCGAACCCCAGCCGTGACTGGTTAAACCCAAACCTCGGTTACGTCACAACCAGCCGTGGGCGTTCGAAAATTCACGCCTGGTTCCGTAAACAGGACCGTGACAAAAACATTCTGGCTGGGCGGCAAATCCTTGACGACGAGCTGGAACATCTGGGGATCAGCCTGAAAGAAGCAGAAAAACATCTGCTGCCGCGTTACAACTTCAATGATGTCGACGAGTTGCTGGCGGCGATTGGTGGCGGGGATATCCGTCTCAATCAGATGGTGAACTTCCTGCAATCGCAATTTAATAAGCCGAGTGCCGAAGAGCAGGACGCCGCCGCGCTGAAGCAACTTCAGCAAAAAAGCTACACGCCGCAAAACCGCAGTAAAGATAACGGTCGCGTGGTAGTCGAAGGTGTTGGCAACCTGATGCACCACATCGCGCGCTGCTGCCAGCCGATTCCTGGAGATGAGATTGTCGGCTTCATTACCCAGGGGCGCGGTATTTCAGTACACCGCGCCGATTGCGAACAACTGGCGGAACTGCGCTCCCATGCGCCAGAACGCATTGTTGACGCGGTATGGGGTGAGAGCTACTCCGCCGGATATTCGCTGGTGGTCCGCGTGGTAGCTAATGATCGTAGTGGGTTGTTACGTGATATCACGACCATTCTCGCCAACGAGAAGGTGAACGTGCTTGGCGTTGCCAGCCGTAGCGACACCAAACAGCAACTGGCGACCATCGACATGACCATTGAGATTTACAACCTGCAAGTGCTGGGGCGCGTGCTGGGTAAACTCAACCAGGTGCCGGATGTTATCGACGCGCGTCGGTTGCACGGGAGTTAGGCCGAAATTTGCTCGTATCTACAATGTAGATTGATATATACTGTATCTACATATGATAGCGGTTTGAGGAAAGGGTTATGATCCACAGTAGCGTAAAGCGTTGGGGAAATTCACCGGCGGTGCGGATCCCGGCTACGTTAATGCAGGCGCTCAATCTGAATATTGATGATGAAGTGAAGATTGACCTGGTGGATGGCAAATTAATTATTGAGCCAGTGCGTAAAGAGCCCGTATTTACGCTTGCTGAACTGGTCAACGACATCACGCCGGAAAACCTCCACGAGAATATCGACTGGGGAGAGCCGAAAGATAAGGAAGTCTGGTAATGGTAAGCCGATACGTACCCGATATGGGCGATCTGATTTGGGTTGATTTTGACCCGACAAAAGGTAGCGAGCAAGCTGGACATCGTCCAGCTGTTGTCCTGAGTCCTTTCATGTACAACAACAAAACAGGTATGTGTCTGTGTGTTCCTTGTACAACGCAATCAAAAGGATATCCGTTCGAAGTTGTTTTATCCGGTCAGGAACGTGATGGCGTAGCGTTAGCTGATCAGGTAAAAAGTATCGCCTGGCGGGCAAGAGGAGCAACGAAGAAAGGAACAGTTGCCCCAGAGGAATTACAACTCATTAAAACCAAAATTAACGTACTGATTGGGTAGTGTTACTAACTCACTTCTATTCTGGTCACAGGTTTCCACCTGACAGACCCGCAATTTTCAGGACAATTCAATGAATCAAATCGACCGTTTGCTCACTATTATGCAGCGCCTGCGCGATCCGGAAAACGGCTGCCCGTGGGATAAAGAGCAGACATTTGCCACCATTGCGCCTTACACCCTTGAAGAAACCTACGAAGTGCTGGACGCCATCGCCCGTGAAGATTTTGACGATCTTCGCGGTGAACTGGGCGATCTGCTATTCCAGGTGGTGTTTTACGCGCAAATGGCTCAGGAAGAAGGGCGCTTTGACTTTAATGATATTTGCGCTGCTATTAGCGATAAATTAGAGCGTCGCCATCCGCATGTTTTTGCTGATAGTTCTGCCGAAAACAGTAGTGAAGTGCTTGCCCGTTGGGAGCAAATCAAAACCGAAGAGCGCGCGCAGAAAGCGCAGCATTCGGCGCTGGACGATATTCCTCGTAGTTTACCGGCTTTAATGCGTGCGCAAAAAATCCAGAAACGTTGCGCCAACGTTGGCTTCGATTGGACGACGCTTGGTCCGGTAGTCGATAAAGTCTACGAAGAGATCGACGAGGTGATGTACGAAGCGCGGCAGGCTGTTGTCGACCAGGCTAAACTGGAGGAGGAAATGGGGGACCTGCTGTTTGCCACGGTTAATCTGGCTCGCCATTTAGGGACGAAAGCAGAAATCGCATTGCAAAAAGCGAACGAAAAATTCGAGCGTCGTTTTCGCGAAGTGGAGCGTATTGTTGCCGCGCGTGGACTGGAAATGACAGGTGTTGACCTCGAAACAATGGAAGAAGTCTGGCAACAGGTAAAACGGCAGGAAATTGATCTCTAAGGGAATTACGCGGTCAAGCGCCATTTGTGTCATTTTTTAAATGACAAGCGCTTGATTTGCGTCAAAAACATTTACCCCAAAGGGGCTATTTTCTCACTCCTGATTTCAATAGTGCGCTGGCGAAGAGGAGGGATAATGAAAGTTTGTGGCACAGGTCATGTTCGGGTATACTGCTTTCCCGTCCTGGTTATTCCATCGTCTTTTCAACCTAACTTCTCAGGTTCAGCATGACAACGAACTATATTTTTGTGACCGGCGGGGTCGTATCCTCTCTGGGTAAAGGCATTGCCGCAGCCTCCCTCGCAGCCATTCTTGAAGCCCGTGGCCTCAATGTGACCATCATGAAACTGGATCCGTACATCAACGTCGATCCAGGTACTATGAGCCCAATCCAACACGGGGAAGTGTTCGTTACTGAAGACGGCGCTGAAACCGACCTGGACCTGGGGCACTACGAGCGTTTCATTCGTACCAAAATGAGCCGCCGCAACAACTTCACCACGGGTCGTATCTACTCTGACGTTCTGCGTAAAGAACGCCGCGGTGACTACCTCGGCGCAACCGTGCAGGTTATTCCGCACATCACTAACGCAATCAAAGAGCGCGTGCTGGAAGGTGGCGAAGGTCATGACGTAGTACTGGTAGAAATCGGCGGTACAGTAGGTGATATCGAATCCTTGCCGTTCCTCGAAGCGATTCGCCAGATGGCTGTTGAAATTGGCCGTGAGCACACTCTGTTTATGCACCTGACGCTGGTGCCGTACATGGCAGCGTCTGGTGAAGTCAAAACCAAACCGACTCAGCACTCTGTAAAAGAGCTGCTCTCCATCGGTATCCAGCCTGACATCCTGATTTGTCGTTCAGATCGCGCTGTTCCGGCGAACGAACGTGCGAAGATTGCATTGTTCTGTAATGTTCCGGAAAAAGCGGTTATTTCTCTGAAAGACGTCGATTCCATCTATAAAATTCCGGGCCTGTTGAAATCTCAGGGGCTGGACGATTATATTTGTAAACGATTCAGCTTAAACTGCCCGGAAGCGAATCTGTCCGAATGGGAACAGGTTATCTTCGAAGAAGCGAACCCGGTAAGTGAAGTCACCATCGGTATGGTCGGCAAGTACATTGAACTGCCGGATGCTTATAAATCAGTGATCGAAGCACTGAAACACGGTGGGCTGAAGAATCGTGTCAGCGTCAACATCAAACTGATCGATTCACAAGATGTTGAAACGCGCGGCGTTGAAATCCTTAAAGGTCTGGACGCAATCCTCGTACCTGGCGGTTTCGGCTATCGTGGCGTAGAAGGCATGATTACGACCGCGCGTTTTGCGCGTGAGAACAATATTCCTTATCTGGGCATTTGCCTGGGTATGCAGGTGGCGTTAATTGATTACGCTCGCCATGTTGCCAACATGGAGAACGCCAACTCTACGGAATTTGTGCCAGACTGTAAGTACCCGGTTGTGGCGCTGATTACCGAGTGGCGCGATGAAAACGGCAACGTTGAAGTTCGTAGCGAGAAGAGCGATCTCGGCGGTACCATGCGTCTCGGCGCACAGCAGTGCCAGTTGGTTGACGATAGCCTGGTTCGCCAGCTGTACAATGCGCCGACAATTGTTGAGCGTCATCGTCACCGTTACGAAGTCAACAACATGCTGTTGAAACAGATTGAAGATGCAGGTCTGCGCGTTGCGGGCCGTTCCGGGGATGATCAGTTGGTCGAGATCATCGAAGTTCCGAATCACCCGTGGTTCGTGGCTTGCCAGTTCCATCCGGAGTTTACTTCTACTCCACGTGATGGTCACCCGCTGTTTGCAGGCTTTGTGAAAGCCGCCAGCGAGTTCCAGAAACGTCAGGCGAAGTAAGTAAAAAAGTTAGAGCGGCAACGCGTACCCTGGGTACGCGTTGTTTGTCTGGAGTTTCAGTTTAACTAGTGACTTGAGGAAAACCTAATGTCCAAAATCGTAAAAATCATCGGTCGTGAAATCATCGACTCCCGTGGTAACCCGACTGTTGAAGCCGAAGTACATCTGGAGGGTGGTTTCGTCGGTATGGCAGCTGCTCCGTCAGGTGCTTCTACTGGTTCCCGTGAAGCTCTGGAACTGCGCGATGGCGACAAATCCCGTTTCCTGGGTAAAGGCGTAACCAAAGCTGTTGCTGCGGTAAACGGCCCGATCGCTCAGGCGCTGATTGGCAAAGATGCTAAAGATCAGGCTGGCATTGACAAGATCATGATCGACCTGGACGGCACCGAAAACAAATCCAAATTCGGCGCGAACGCAATCCTGGCTGTATCTCTGGCTAACGCCAAAGCTGCTGCAGCTGCTAAAGGTATGCCGCTGTACGAGCACATCGCTGAACTGAACGGTACTCCGGGCAAATACTCTATGCCGGTTCCGATGATGAACATCATCAACGGTGGTGAGCACGCTGACAACAACGTTGATATCCAGGAATTCATGATTCAGCCGGTTGGCGCGAAAACTGTGAAAGAAGCCATCCGCATGGGTTCTGAAGTTTTCCATCACCTGGCAAAAGTTCTGAAAGCGAAAGGCATGAACACTGCTGTTGGTGACGAAGGTGGCTATGCGCCGAACCTGGGTTCCAACGCTGAAGCTCTGGCTGTTATCGCTGAAGCTGTTAAAGCTGCTGGTTATGAACTGGGCAAAGACATCACTTTGGCGATGGACTGCGCAGCTTCTGAATTCTACAAAGATGGTAAATACGTTCTGGCTGGCGAAGGCAACAAAGCGTTCACCTCTGAAGAATTCACTCACTTCCTGGAAGAACTGACCAAACAGTACCCGATCGTTTCTATCGAAGACGGTCTGGACGAATCTGACTGGGACGGTTTCGCATACCAGACCAAAGTTCTGGGCGACAAAATCCAGCTGGTTGGTGACGACCTGTTCGTAACCAACACCAAGATCCTGAAAGAAGGTATCGAAAAAGGTATCGCTAACTCCATCCTGATCAAATTCAACCAGATCGGTTCTCTGACCGAAACTCTGGCTGCAATCAAGATGGCGAAAGATGCTGGCTACACTGCAGTTATCTCTCACCGTTCTGGCGAAACTGAAGACGCTACCATCGCTGACCTGGCTGTTGGTACTGCTGCAGGCCAGATCAAAACTGGTTCTATGAGCCGTTCTGACCGTGTTGCTAAATACAACCAGCTGATTCGTATCGAAGAAGCTCTGGGCGAAAAAGCACCGTACAACGGTCGTAAAGAGATCAAAGGCCAGGCATAAGACTGACTTTATCTGATTTAAAAATGCCAGCCTCCGGGCTGGCATTTTTTATGGTTGAGTTACCAGCGGCCGGATGCGCCGCCACCTCCAGAAGAACCGCCCCCGCCGCTAAATCCGCCGCTATCTGAGCCTCCAGCGGAACCGCTGTTGTCTGAATGATAACTTCTACCAGATGCTCTTTTCTGAAGTACACATAAACAGGTAAAGACCATAAATATGGTGAAAGTAAAAAAGAAGGAAAATACAGCAATGGAAAAAATTTTATCGGAGAACAGGAATAAATCTAAAAGATAGATTGCTGAAATACAGACTCCACTTTTACATGCGCGACAAAAATTACTGCCTTGATGAAAAAACCAGAAAGGGAAGAACATCACTGCAAATACCCAAAAAATAGCAAAGTAATAATGATCACTGGAAGACGCTGATTCACTTTCTGAAGGATTAGTCGGATATTGGTGTTGTGAAGTGAGTTGGTTATTCAAAGCGTTTATAGCTAGCTCTAATCCCTTAGCTAATTTTTGTTGTTTAAATGCGGGTATCATGTTGCTACGGATGATATCTCCAGCCAGAGCATCGGTTACCTTTTCTTCCAGCCCATAACCTACCTGGATGCGGACAGTGCGATCCGACCAGGCAACAACGATCAGTATCCCATCATTACGTTTGGCATCTCCTAAACGCCAATTGTCAAAAACTCTTGTAGCATATTGTTCAATTGTCTCGTCTTTGGTTGTGGGAACAATTAATACGGCAATTTGCACTTGGGTATTATTGAAAATAGATTCTAACTTGTGCGTCAGTTCTTTCTTTTCTTGTGAGTTTAAGCTACTCGTAAGATCCGTAACTTGTTGCTGTAATTGTGGGACAATAGTTGGTTGGGCTGCAACAAAGGAACATACGAAAGTGAACATTAGTATGAAATAGCGCATTATAAATTTCTCATTAAATCTGGATAAATAAATTGACGGCGGCATCGGTAATTTTATATTCGTTATCATTAAAAACTAATACAGAAAAAATAAATATAATTTTGGTGAATGTTTTGACATGATTAAATCCATTTTCTTTATTTTCTTCTGACATAATACGTTACTCCCTTTAATTATTAACGATATGTTTCGCATTTTTCTTTAAACCTGCCTGTAACAGAATGTTAATAAGACATGATTGTTGTGGCAGGATCTGCAATAATTAACAATTATCCACTTCACAGAGAATGCTATGCAGTACCCGATTAACGAGATGTTCCAGACCCTGCAAGGTGAGGGTTACTTTACCGGCGTTCCCGCCATTTTTATTCGTTTACAGGGATGCCCGGTTGGCTGTGCCTGGTGCGACACCAAACACACCTGGGAAAAGCTTGAGGATCGGGAAGTCTCCCTTTTCAGCATTCTGGCGAAGACCAAAGAGAGTGATAAGTGGGGGGCTGCGAGCAGTGAAGATTTGCTGGCTGTCATTGGTCGCCAGGGATACACCGCGCGGCATGTGGTGATTACGGGTGGTGAGCCTTGCATTCATGATTTGCTGCCACTGACTGATCTGCTCGAAAAGAACGGTTTTAGCTGCCAGATCGAAACCAGTGGTACTCATGAGGTACGCTGCACACCGAATACCTGGGTTACCGTATCGCCAAAGCTGAACATGCGCGGCGGCTATGAAGTGTTGTCACAGGCACTGGAGCGAGCCAACGAAATCAAGCATCCAGTGGGGCGCGTACGCGATATTGAAGCACTGGATGAACTACTGGCAACGCTGACCGATGATAAACCGCGAGTCATTGCACTGCAGCCGATTAGCCAAAAGGATGATGCCACACGTTTGTGCATTGAAACCTGCATTGCGCGTAATTGGCGTTTGTCGATGCAAACACATAAATATCTAAATATTGCCTGATTAAACATTTATAAGCGTTATAAATGGGTGGAACCTGTAAAGACTTCTACTCATTTATATTGTTTGTCGCCTCTGAAAACTCCTCCATTTTACCCATCCAGGGCTAATCATTAGCATTCTCTACAAATTCTGTGGCATTAATTTTTCGCTGGAGTGAAAATTATTGCGGTAAAGTTTGGTAGATTTTAGTTTGTATAGAGTTATTTTAAATATTTACCTTTTTAATCAATGGATTAAGTGCTCTTTAACATAATGGATGTGTTGTTTGTGTGATACTATAAAGTTGGTAGATTGTGACTGGCTTAAAAAATCATTAATTAATAATAGGTTATGTTTAGAGTGTTCCCCGCGCCAGCGGGGATAAACCGCCTCGCTGTAAATTCCAAAAACGATCTCTATAGTGTTCCCCGCGCCAGCGGGGATAAACCGAAAATAAATGATAATCAGACGGTTAGCAACGTGTGTTCCCCGCGCCAGCGGGGATAAACCGACAGTACCGGAGTTTGACGGTGCCAACGGCGGGTGTTCCCCGCGCCAGCGGGGATAAACCGACAATCAGGGAACGATTGTTGACACTGTAAAAGTGTTCCCCGCGCCAGCGGGGATAAACCGGCGTCTCGAGCGCCGGACGATTCAAAACCAGCGTGTTCCCCGCGCCAGCGGGGATAAACCCAGGTCCTCGTCAGATACAGTAGTCACAACACCGTGTTCCCCGCGCCAGCGGGGATAAACCGCACTGACAGTGAAGCTGAATTACAGGCAGAGGGTGTTCCCCGCGCCAGCGGGGATAAACCGTGGCTGTGGCTTTGTTTTTTGCTCTGATATATGTGTTCCCCGCGCCAGCGGGGATAAACCGGACTATCGCGGGCTGCTGAAATCAACCGGCGAGTGTTCCCCGCGCCAGCGGGGATAAACCGAGTCGAAATGAGGCGCGTGTTCTGGAGGATATGTGTTCCCCGCGCCAGCGGGGATAAACCTGTGTTTGCGGCATTAACGCTCACCAGCATTTCGTGTTCCCCGCGCCAGCGGGGATAAACCGACGTGGTCATGGGTGCTGCTGTTGCAGAGCCAGTGTTCCCCGCGCCAGCGGGGATAAACCGAGCAGATACACGGCTTTGTATTCCGTGCGCCCGTGTTCCCCGCGCCAGCGGGGATAAACCGAATAGCAATAGTCCATAGATTTGCGAAAACAGGTGTTCCCCGCGCCAGCGGGGATAAACCGGAGCCTGACGAGACTACTGAGGCCGTTCTGTCGAGTTCCCCGCGCCAGCGGGGATAAACCACCATATAACCCGTTATCTCTTTCTCAAGTTTTTATATTAGCAGTACTTGTAATAAGCAACATATCCACGTAACACCTCATGTTCAAAATAGTTCTCCATGCCAGAGAGGTTCACAATTATCGATACAAAAAATTAAATTTAATCAAAGTGTTATTTGTATGATTCTTAAATCGTTAAGAAATTTTAATCTATTATTTTTTTAATATTGAATTAATGCCTGTTAATTTTTTCTTTAGAATAACAGTATATTTTTTAAGCTTGTTATTCATTGGTTAAGTAATAAATCTGGAAGTTTGTCTTTGTTTTGAGGCTAATGAGTGGTTTTACATAACCGCCTCTATACGCTGTTGATGAATAGTTCTTATGAATAAAGATATCCAGTTCATACTTTAAGTGAAAATTGATAAAGTGCGATTCGTATTGTCTTTTATTCTAAAGACATCGAGTGTAGTTAATATTCCTTGTAAAAACAGGGATAAACCGAACTAGTTAAAGTTTTTATTATGTTCCCTGCATCAGCGGGGATAAACCGGACTTGTTATCATTTTTTAAGTTGTCGAACTTATGTTCCCCGCGTCAGCGGGGATAACCATTCAGGTATGTTCAGGCCGGGCAGTTTCCCGCCCGGCCTTCCTCACTTACGCATTCGACCAGCTCTGGATCGAATCCACATTCCCCAATTCCCCATGCATCACTTCATACGATTTTTTCAGGATCACATCAGTATGTTTGGTTAGGTCTTTGAAAATGCCTTTATTCATCGCGTCGTAGCGTTTGGCATTGCTCTCAATCGGTATAAAGATATCTTTCACGCGAACCATGTTATCGACAGCCGTTGCGTAATCCGGGTATAGCCCCAGACCTACCGCTGTATTAATCGCTGCCCCCAGGCTTGCACAACCGTTAATGGCGTTACGTCGTGCCGGAAGGTTGAACACGTCGGCAAAAATCTGCATAAACAGATCGCTGTTCGAACCGCCGCCAGTAATTATCACATGCTTCGCAAAGTGATTCATTTCATTACACATATTGTCGTAATTGTTCTTCAGCGTCAGCGCCACGCTTTCCAGTATCGAACGATATATCCATGCGTAATCCATGCTGGAATCAAAGCCGATCATAATCCCGCGTTTGTACGGTTCCCACGGATTGGTCAGCCAGTCCAGCACCGTCATCAGACCATTACAGCCTGGCGGCACACAAGAAGCTTTTTTGTTGAGTAAATCTTCCGGTGAAAGATCCTGCGCCCTGGCATCCTGAATTAACGACTCGCCTAGCATGTCGCGCAGCCAGCTCACCGTCCACATGCCTTTGCGAATACCGTAACCTTCATACAGCAATGTTTGCGGAATAGAAGACATAATCGGCCAGTACGCTACTGGATCTTTCGGCAGTGCTTTGCCGTTCATCATCAATGCGATGTAAGTGCCAAGAGAAATTACCGCCGTTTCATCATCCAGTAATCCGGCCCCCAGAGCTTCTACCGGTTTATCACTGGTGGTACAAACAACCGGCAGTCCTGCCGGGAAATGTGTCGCCAGTGCGGCTTGTGGTGTGATATGTCCGAGGACGGTGCCAGGCATTTGCACATCAAACAGCATATGACGGGGGATATTAAACTTATCCATTACCGCAGCATCTTCGCTCCATGCCCAGCTCTTATAATCCACCGGCCACTGACCAAAATAGTTGGCGATATTGTCTTTAAACTCGCCGGTTAAGCGATGCGTCAGATAACCCGAAAAAGAGGTGACATATGCCACGTCAGGGTTAGTGTGTTCGTAAGGGCGTGTAACGCGTGCATCCTGCCAGCTAATCAACGGCGCAGCAGGCGTGCCATCGGCTTTCAATAACGCACGGCAGCAACGGATGGATCCCAGACCAATACCGACAATATCTTCTTTATTCCCGGCAAACTGACTCATCAAATCGTGACCGGCAAAACATAATGATGCCCATAAATCGTCGTCAGGATGTTCTGCAGTATCGGCATCTGGCGTGTGCATCGGCTGTAATAAGCCTTTGCCTTCGCAAACCACGTTACCTTCCAGATCGTACATCACCACTTTTGTGCTCTGACTTCCGCCATCAATCCCTATGATGTATTTTTTCGACATGATTTTTCTCCTGTAATTTTCCTGGCTTACTTGCTGCTAGCCATTGCGGGGGCGCTATCAGCAGTACGAATTTTTTGGAACAGCAAAAAGGTAAAGACAATCACCATGCCAAGCGCCGCCATGCCCATCAGCCACATATTGCGGTAGGCTTCTGCAGCGGGCAGGGTGTCTTGCCAGTGGCCGATAATTGGGTAAACGAAGACATCCGGCAGGAATCCAATCACCGAACAAATACCTACCGTGGTGCCCATAATGTAAGACGGTGTTCTCGCTTCGCCAGGGCAGGCCCAGTACAGCCCGCGTGAGGCGTAACAGGTGAATCCCAGCAGTAAAATCAGGCCAATCCCCATCGCGACCGATTGCGGGTTAGAGTTCGTGACGAGCAGGGCAGTTAACGTCAGCAGGCCGAGTACGGAAAGGATTTGGATCACGCGGGTAGGGGATTTCACTTTGCTGTAGGTGGTGATTATGCCGCCAAGTGGGCCGCACAGCGCGCGGAATATTTTGTTGATCACAATCCCCATGTAGCTCGCCGCCACCAGCGACATGCCATACATTTCGGTCAGATAGTTGGTGGAGTAACTCAGAATGGCGTAGATGGTGAAGACGCCAAAAATCACCATGCTGCAATACCAGGTGGTGCTGATACGCAAAACGGCCAGGATGTCGCTAAGCTGGAATGACTGTTTTTCTTCGTTATTGGCACTGCGCAGGTTGTTGTTATCGCTAACAAAAAACCAGCACAGAATCCCCAACAAGATGTAAACCACACTATAGATGATAATGACCGTTTTCAGGCTGGTGCTGTCATCCGGTGCAAAGCGAGAAAAGACCCACATGGTAAACACCGCCAGCGACATTACACCGACGCCGCGCAGCCCTTCCATCCAGCCCATAATTTTCCCTTGCTCGCTATGATCGCCAAGCAACGATGCAGCTTTAATCGACACCGACCACAGCATTAAAATCGTCGTTATCGCAAAGGCGATCTGAATACAGAGTATTACCCACAGCGGTGGATACGTTGCCATTAACAGACCCAGTAATCCGGTAATGATCATCGCGGAAGTAATCATTTTGCGGTGTGAAAATTTATCGGCAATAACGCCGCTGGGGGCATAAAGAATAATGGCCGCAATACCAAAGGTACTCATTATTAAACCTATCTCGGTATTGCTGAATCCCATAAATTTCGCCATGGGAATTTGATAAATATAACGTAAATAAGCCAGGTCGAAACTAACGCCGCCGCTAAAACTAATTATCGCGAGGGTTATCCAACGGCGATATGAGTTGTGTTGCATATCGTATTCCCATTTGTAATAGACAAAAAAAAGAGAAAAGTAAGCCGCCCTTTCAGGTGGATTACTTTTCTCAGGTCTCTAGTAATTGAAATAATAAATAACATGGAAAGCAGAGGTGTTGTGTGAGAGTAATCACGCTTCTGCTTTTTAAAATTATTTGACAATACGAATATCACACTGTGATTACGATCACATTAGCAGTTATGCCCTTATGCTAAAAATTATCTCCAGTTACCAGAGATAATGAGAAAGGTAACTTCCCTCTCGCGGGGGAAGTTACCTTTCTTTTTTTTTGCCTTACGGAAATTGGAGCTAACTATGTCAATCGAATCTCTCAATGCGTTCTCAATGGATTTTTTCTCCCTGAAAGGTAAAACCGCAATTGTTACCGGTGGGAATAGCGGTTTAGGCCAGGCATTTGCCATGGCGTTGGCCAAAGCTGGCGCAAATATCTTTATTCCTAGTTTCGTCAAAGATAACGGCGAAACAAAGGAAATGATTGAAAAACAGGGTGTTGAGGTGGACTTCATGCAGGTGGATATCACCGCAGAAGGCGCGCCGCAGAAGATTATCGCTGCTTGCTGTGAGCGTTTCGGTACAGTTGATATTCTGGTTAACAATGCCGGTATTTGTAAGCTGAATAAGGTGCTGGACTTCGGTCGTGCCGACTGGGATCCGATGATTGATGTGAACCTGACCGCCGCATTCGAGTTAAGCTATGAAGCTGCAAAAATTATGATCCCGCAGAAAAGCGGCAAAATTATTAATATCTGTTCATTGTTCTCTTACTTAGGTGGACAATGGTCACCTGCATATTCTGCCACTAAACATGCTCTTGCCGGGTTCACCAAAGCTTATTGTGATGAACTAGGTCAATATAATATTCAGGTAAATGGTATCGCCCCTGGCTATTATGCAACAGATATTACGCTGGCGACACGCAGTAATCCAGAAACCAATCAGCGCGTTCTTGATCATATTCCGGCAAACCGTTGGGGCGATACTCAGGATTTAATGGGCGCAGCCGTATTCCTCGCAAGTCCGGCATCGAATTATGTCAACGGGCATTTATTAGTGGTTGATGGCGGTTATTTAGTGCGCTAACCCATAACGGTGGTTTCTGTTTTCTCTTATTAATGATTATTCCATTTTTATTATCAGGAAGGAATTACTATGTCTTTATCTCGCGCAGCGATTGTCGACCAGCTAAAGGAAATTGTTGGTGCAGATCGCGTAATTACCGATGAAACAGTATTAAAGAAAAACAGTATTGACCGTTTTCGTAAATTTCCGGATATTCATGGCATTTATACTTTGCCGATTCCGGCAGCGGTCGTAAAACTCGGTTCCACAGAGCAAGTATCCCGTGTGCTGAATTTTATGAATGCGCACAAAATTAACGGTGTGCCGCGTACCGGTGCTTCCGCCACCGAAGGTGGGCTGGAAACTGTTGTAGAAAACTCGGTGGTGCTCGACGGCTCCGCCATGAATCAAATCATTAATATTGATATTGAGAATATGCAGGCGACGGCGCAATGTGGTGTTCCGCTGGAAGTGCTGGAAAACGCGTTGCGTGAAAAAGGTTACACCACGGGGCATTCTCCGCAGTCAAAGCCGCTGGCGCAGATGGGCGGCCTGGTAGCAACCCGAAGTATCGGGCAGTTCTCCACACTCTACGGCGCAATCGAAGATATGGTCGTTGGTCTGGAAGCAGTATTGGCTGATGGCACCGTCACACGCATTAAAAACGTGCCACGCCGCGCGGCTGGCCCGGACATTCGTCACATCATCATCGGCAACGAAGGTGCATTGTGCTATATCACTGAAGTAACAGTGAAAATCTTTAAATTCACCCCGGAAAACAACCTCTTCTACGGCTATATCCTGGAAGACATGAAAACCGGCTTCAACATCCTGCGTGAAATCATGGTGGAAGGGTATCGTCCGTCAATCGCTCGTTTGTATGACGCTGAAGATGGCACCCAACACTTCACCCATTTTGCCGACGGAAAATGCGTGCTGATCTTTATGGCTGAAGGTAACCCTCGCATTGCGAAGGTGACGGGCGAAGGGATTGCGGAAATCGTTGCCCGCTACCCGCAATGCCAGCGCGTGGACAGCAAGCTGATCGAAACCTGGTTTAACAACCTGAACTGGGGACCGGATAAAGTGGCTGCCGAACGTGTGCAGATCCTCAAAACCGGCAACATGGGCTTTACCACCGAAGTATCCGGCTGCTGGAGCTGCATCCACGAAATCTACGAAAGCGTTATTAACCGTATTCGTACTGAGTTCCCGCACGCCGACGACATCACCATGCTGGGCGGTCATTCCTCTCATAGCTATCAGAACGGCACCAACATGTACTTCGTCTACGATTACAACGTCGTTGACTGTAAGCCGGAAGAGGAAATCGACAAGTACCACAATCCGCTCAACAAGATCATCTGTGAAGAAACCATTCGCCTCGGCGGTTCGATGGTGCACCACCACGGTATCGGTAAACATCGCGTTCACTGGAGCAAACTGGAACACGGCAGCGCGTGGGCGTTGCTGGAAGGGCTGAAAAAGCAGTTCGATCCTAATGGCATTATGAATACGGGTACTATCTATCCGATTGAAAAATAATGTGTCAGGCAGCGTTCCGCGATGACGGGGCGTTGCCTTTTCGGCTTCTCAGGCGAGAAGCCGTTCTTATTACCGGACAATGAAGGGGTAAAGATGAACACTTCACCGGTGCGAATGGATGATTTACCGCTTAACCGTTTTCACTGCCGCATTGCTGCGCTCACTTTCGGCGCACACCTGACCGACGGTTATGTTCTCGGCGTCATTGGTTACGCCATTATTCAGCTTACGCCCGCCATGCAACTGACGCCGTTTATGGCGGGAATGATCGGCGGCTCGGCGCTCCTTGGTTTGTTCCTTGGCAGCCTGGTTCTTGGGTGGATCTCCGACCATATTGGTCGGCAAAAAATCTTCACCTTCAGCTTTTTGCTGATTACGCTTGCTTCGTTTTTACAATTTTTTGCCACCACGCCAGAGCATCTTATTGGACTGCGCATTTTGATTGGCATTGGTCTGGGAGGCGATTATTCAGTAGGTCACACCTTGCTGGCTGAATTTTCCCCGCGCCGCCATCGCGGTATTTTGCTGGGCGCATTCAGCGTGGTGTGGACCGTAGGCTATGTGCTGGCAAGTATTGCCGGACATCACTTTATTTCCGAAAACCCGGAGGCCTGGCGCTGGCTACTGGCATCGGCAGCTCTGCCCGCGTTGTTGATTACGTTATTACGCTGGGGAACGCCAGAATCACCACGCTGGCTACTGCGCCAGGGGCGTTTTGCAGAAGCTCACGCTATCGTGCATCGCTATTTTGGTCCCCATGTTTTACTGGGCGATGAAGTGGTAACGGCGACCCATAAACACATCAAAACCTTGTTCTCTTCGCGTTACTGGCGGCGCACGGCGTTTAACAGCGTCTTCTTTGTCTGCCTCGTAATCCCATGGTTTGTGATTTATACCTGGCTGCCAACTATCGCCCAGACTATTGGTCTGGAAGATGCGCTGACTGCCAGCCTGATGCTTAATGCGTTGTTAATTGTGGGCGCGCTGCTGGGATTAGTTCTGACGCACCTGCTGGCACATCGCAAATTTTTGCTGGGAAGTTTTTTGCTGCTGGCGGCAACGCTGGTAGTCATGGCCTGTTTGCCTTCCGGCAGTTCATTAACGCTGCTGCTTTTTGTTCTCTTCAGCACCACCATTTCGGCAGTCAGTAATCTGGTGGGCATTTTGCCTGCGGAAAGTTTTCCTACTGACATTCGCTCGCTGGGCGTCGGTTTTGCCACTGCCATGAGTCGACTTGGCGCGGCGGTAAGTACTGGCCTGCTGCCGTGGGTGCTGGCGCAGTGGGGAATGCAAGTCACCTTATTGCTCCTGGCGACAGTGTTGTTGGTTGGTTTTGTTGTGACCTGGCTATGGGCACCAGAAACTAAAGCCCTCCCGCTGGTGGCGGCGGGAAATGTAGGAGGTGCGAATGAACATTCTGTTAGCGTTTAAAGCCGAACCGGATGCCGGAATGCTGGCGGAAAAAGAGTGGCAGGCGGCGGCTCAGGGTAAAAGCGGACCGGATATTTCGCTACTGCGAAGTTTACTCGGTGCTGATGAACAGGCCGCTGCCGCGCTGCTGTTGGCGCAGAGAAAAAACGGTACGCCGATGTCTTTAACCGCGTTGAGCATGGGGGATGAACGGGCATTGCACTGGCTGCGCTATCTCATGGCTCTTGGGTTTGAGGAAGCTGTATTGCTGGAGACGGCGGCAGATCTGCGCTTTGCGCCGGAATTTGTCGCTCGCCATATTGCCGAATGGCAGCATCAGAATCCGCTGGATCTGATAATTACCGGCTGCCAAAGCAGCGAAGGGCAGAATGGGCAAACGCCATTTTTGCTGGCGGAAATGCTGGGCTGGCCCTGCTTCACCCAGGTGGAGCGTTTCACTCTCGACGCGCTGTTTATCACCCTCGAACAGCGTACTGAACATGGGTTGCGTTGTTGCCGGGTTCGCTTGCCTGCGGTGATTGCCGTGCGTCAGTGCGGTGAAGTGGCCTTGCCAGTACCGGGAATGCGCCAGCGAATGGCTGCGGGGAAAGCAGAAATTATCCGTAAAACTGTTGCTGCCGAAATGCCAGCGATGCAGTGTCTGCAACTGGCAAGAGCAGAGCAACGACGCGGAGCGACGCTGATTGATGGGCAAACGGTAGCAGAAAAAGCTCAAAAGCTATGGCAGGACTATTTACGCCAAAGGATGCAGCCATGAATATCGCAATTGTGACAATAAATCAGGAGAATGCCGCAATAGCAAGCTGGCTGGCGGCGCAGGATTTCAGCGGTTGTACCCTGGCGCACTGGCAGATTGAACCTCAGCCTGTAGTGGCGGAACAGGTGCTGGATGCGTTGGTGGAACAGTGGCAGCGAACGCCTGCGGACGTTGTTCTCTTTCCGCCGGGAACGTTTGGCGATGAACTGTCGACCCGGCTGGCCTGGCGTTTACATGGTGCAAGCATCTGCCAGGTGACTTCGTTAGATATTCCAACCGTAAGCGTGCGCAAATCCCACTGGGGAAATGCGCTAACGGCGACGCTGCAAACAGAAAAACGCCCGCTATGCCTTTCCCTGGCGCGTCAGGCGGGAGCAGCGAAAAACGCCACGTTGCCCTCTGGAATGCAACAACTGAACATTGTCCCGGGTGCGCTTCCGGACTGGCTGGTTAGCACAGAGGATCTGAAAAATGTTACCCGCGACCCATTAGCTGAGGCCAGACGGGTGCTGGTGGTGGGGCAGGGCGGAGAGGCAGATAACCAGGAAATCGCTATGCTGGCAGAAAAGCTGGGAGCCGAAGTGGGCTACAGTCGGGCGCGAGTGATGAACGGTGGCGTTGATGCTGAAAAAGTGATTGGTATTTCCGGACATCTGCTGGCACCTGAGGTGTGTATTGTTGTTGGCGCTTCTGGCGCAGCAGCGTTAATGGCGGGCGTACGCAATAGCAAGTTTGTGGTGGCGATTAATCATGACGCCAGCGCTGCGGTATTTTCACAGGCAGATGTTGGCGTGGTTGATGACTGGAAAGTGGTGCTGGAGGCACTGGTGACAAACATTCACGCAGATTGCCAATAACGTGTTGCCGGATGATCCTGCCTACGGTTCTGGCCTGGGGACTTGTAGGCCTGATAAGACGCGTCAAGCGTCGCATCAGGCGCTGAATGTCGGATGTGGCGTGCGGCCTACAAATCAAACCAAATTCAATTGGTTACGATTATCCCGTCAAAGTAATTTTTTCGCTAACGTCCAGACCCCGGTATTCGTGGTGGAAAGCGCCACGACACCCGCGTTAATCGCATTACGCGCATCTTCTTCATCGCACTCCAGCCCACCGGCAATCAGCGGTTGGCGGATTTTCTCTGTCACCCAGCCCAGCACTTTGGGCATACAGCCTGGCAGGATCTCAATACAATCCGGATTCGATTGCGCAACTTGCTTATCAATGTTGTGAAACGAAATTGAATCAACAATAAACAGGCGATGAATACAGAAAAAACCTTCCGCTCTTGCCGCTTTCAACATTGAGGCTTTGGTACTGATAATGCCGTCCGCCTCGGTCACCAGTTTCAAAAACTGAATAACGACTTCTTTATTTGACGCGCCTTCCAGCAAATCAACATGAATAAAAGCATATTTCCCGGCGTTCTTAATCTTTTTAACGATATTACTGATGGTGCAGATATTGCCGTACAACACGGAAATAAATTGGCATTCAGAATCGATTGCCAGTTGCAGGCTGGCATTATCTTTAACGGCAGCAATCACCGGATTCTGGCGGAGCAGGTGTAAGAGGGGCATAAATTATCCTTATTATTTATCCAAAGCGGTAGGTGATGCCGAATCCGGAAGGCGGATAGCGCCACTGTTGTAGTGTTGATTCGTCGCACAGCAAACGGCAGGTGCCACACTCCAGGCAACTGCGATAGTCAATACGTAAGTCACCTTCCGGTGTGAGCGAAAAAAGACCTGCCGGACAGGCGTTAATCAACCGTTCTGCCGTCTGGCGCTCAACGGAGTCAGCCGGAACAATGTGCGGCGCATCAGCAACGCGCCAGAGATTACGGGCTACAGACATCGCAGACTCCTGATAACATCGCCCGCCAGATGCCACAGGCCGTGACGACGTAAATGATGCCAGAATAACTGGCGCAGCGGTGGAACAGGTTTATCACCCTGATCCCATAAATCGCGGGAAATATCTTGCATTAACGCAGGCCACGTACGGTACCATCCCGGGCGTTGCAAAAGCGCCGGAACATGCTGATAACGCTGTAGAACATCCCACAGCAGGCTGCGCTCTACGTTGTGATGATAAAGCGGAAACAGATTTTGCGGCTCGCGGTGCTGGCAGGCGCTTATCAGCGTTTGTGCCGCCGCCTGCGCGCCAGTCAGCGCCATATCCATGCCGCGCACGGAAATTCCGGTATTGACGCAACTGCGCAACGCATCGCCCACCAGCAGCCAGCCGTTACCGGCGTATTGCACCGGCATACTGTGCAAGCCACCTTCTGGCACCAGATGCGCACCATACTCCAGTGATTCCGTGTTTTTGATAAGCGGGCGCACTGCCGGATGCGCTTTAAAGCGAGTCAGCAGCTCGCTTGCCGGAACACGGCTTTGCGTAAGGGAAGAGAGCGGGCAAACAATCCCTAACGAGAGCGTTTGTTGATTAGTATAAAGAAATGCGCCGCCGGGTAAGTCATCACAGATCCTGCCGCTGAACAGCAACGCTGCGCCTTCGTTATTCTCCAGATGAAAACGTTCTTCAATAGCGGATGGTTCCAGCGACAGCACTTCTTTGATCCCCAACGCCATCGCTTCACCAGCAGGACGAGTCACTAACCCGTGACGCTCAGCCAGGACGCTGTTGGCACCTTCTGCCAGCACCACATAACGGGCACGGAGAATATCGTCACCACAAATGACACCACACACCCTGCCGTTTTCTTCATACAGTGCATCCACCGTCGCTCCGGGGATGCATTCGACACCTTCTTCTTCGGCTTCGGCAACCAGCCACGGATCGAACCGTGCACGTAATACACTCCAGGATTCACCGCCGGGCTGTAAGCTGGAAAACGTCGTTGCGCCATCCGGCGTTAACAGGGAAAGGCTTTCGTGAGTGATGCGTCGTTCAAGAGGCGCGGTCAGATGAAATTGCGGGAGGAGTTCCGCGAGTGCATGGGTATATAACCGCCCGCCGGAAAGATTTTTGCTGCCGGGGATTTCAGCGCGTTCCAGTAACAAAACGGATAAACCCGCTCGCGCGCAGCGTAACGCGCAAGCGGTGCCTGCAATACCGGCACCAATAATAATAATGTCGCAGTCGTCTTCCATGTCATGCCCCAGATATCCAGAACACAACACCCTAACATAGCGTTACTTAAGGGAAATTGACCGCCGACACACTCTTATCATTCGCCGCGATAGATACAACCTGCGGTGCAGGTTTCTTTTACCATCACCGCACTTAACAGCGGCACAACGGGTTTAACCTGATCCCAAATCCATTTTGCTAAAACCTCGCTGGTTGGGTTTTCCAGACCTGGAATATCATTGAGATAATGGTGATCGAGGCGCTCGTAGGTTGGTTTAAACGCCGCTTTTAGTTCAGCGAAATCGATAATCCAGCCCGTATGCGGATCGACTTCCCCGGTAATTTCCAGTCGCACCATAAAGGAATGCCCGTGCAGGCGACCACATTTATGCCCTTCCGGGACGTGTGGTAAGCGGTGAGCGGCTTCGAAGGTGAAATCTTTAAATAACGTGGTGGACATCATAATTTCTCTACAGGACGATAAAACCGCCGTAGAGTACCGGAAAGGCTGTTTTTTCGCATTATCTAAAACGACTTTGTTGCGCAAAATCGCTGATTTATCTTAATGATTGGCTAAATTCATTTGTTTTTCATTAGGTTGGTTAATCTATTTTGTTGTTAAAGACTATTGCTAAAACAGGTTAGTCGATTTGGTTATTAGTTATCGCTATCCCGTCTTTAATCCACACCGTTTGCCCCGTTAACCTTACCTTCTCTTCTGTTTTATGGGCGCTGACAGGGCGCAGAAACAGCTTTGCTTACTGGAACATAACGACGCATGACGACACAGGTCCCACCTTCCGCGTTGCTTCCGTTGAACCCGGAGCAACTGGCACGCCTTCAGGCGGCCACGACCGATTTAACTCCCACCCAGCTTGCCTGGGTTTCTGGCTATTTCTGGGGCGTACTCAATCAGCAGCCTGCTGCGCTTGCAGCGACGCCAGCGCCAGCCGCAGAAATGCCGGGTATAACTATTATCTCCGCCTCGCAAACCGGCAATGCGCGCCGGGTTGCTGAAGCATTACGTGATGATTTATTAGCAGCAAAACTGAACGTTAAGCTGGTGAACGCGGGCGACTATAAATTCAAACAAATCGCCAGCGAAAAACTGCTCATCGTAGTGACGTCAACGCAAGGGGAAGGGGAACCGCCGGAAGAAGCCGTCGCGCTGCATAAGTTCCTGTTCTCCAAAAAAGCGCCAAAGCTGGAAAACACCGCGTTTGCCGTGTTTAGCCTCGGCGATAGCTCTTATGAATTTTTCTGCCAGTCCGGGAAAGATTTCGACAGCAAGCTGGCGGAACTGGGTGGTGAACGCCTGCTCGACCGTGTCGATGCCGATGTTGAATACCAGGCTGCTGCCAGCGAGTGGCGCGCCCGCGTGGTTGATGCGCTTAAATCGCGTGCGCCTGTCGCGGCACCTTCGCAATCCGTCGCTACTGGCGCGGTAAATGAAATCCACACCAGCCCGTACAGCAAAGACGCGCCGCTGGTGGCTAGCCTCTCTGTTAACCAGAAAATTACCGGGCGTAACTCTGAAAAAGACGTTCGCCATATCGAAATTGACTTAGGTGACTCGGGCCTGCGTTACCAGCCGGGTGACGCGCTGGGCGTCTGGTATCAGAACGATCCGGCACTGGTGAAAGAACTTGTCGAACTGCTGTGGCTGAAAGGCGATGAACCTGTCACCGTCGAGGGCAAAACGTTGCCTCTGAACGAAGCGCTACAGTGGCACTTCGAACTGACCGTCAACACCGCCAACATTGTTGAGAATTACGCCACGCTTACCCGCAGTGAAACACTGCTGCCGCTGGTGGGCGATAAAGCGAAGTTACAGCATTACGCCGCGACGACGCCGATTGTTGACATGGTGCGTTTCTCCCCGGCACAGCTTGATGCCGAAGCGCTAATTAATCTGCTGCGCCCGCTGACGCCGCGTCTCTATTCCATTGCCTCCTCGCAGGCGGAAGTCGAGAACGAAGTACACGTCACCGTTGGTGTGGTGCGTTACGACGTGGAAGGCCGCGCCCGTGCCGGTGGTGCCTCCAGCTTCCTCGCTGACCGCGTGGAAGAAGAGGGCGAAGTCCGCGTATTTATCGAACATAACGATAACTTCCGCCTGCCAGCCAATCCAGAAACCCCGGTGATTATGATTGGCCCAGGCACCGGCATCGCGCCGTTCCGCGCCTTTATGCAGCAACGTGCTGCCGATGAAGCGCCGGGAAAAAACTGGCTGTTCTTTGGCAACCCGCACTTTACGGAAGATTTCCTCTACCAGGTGGAGTGGCAGCGCTACGTCAAAGAGGGTGTGCTGACGCGGATCGATCTCGCCTGGTCGCGCGACCAAAAAGAAAAAGTTTACGTACAAGACAAACTGCGCGAACAGGGCGCGGAGCTGTGGCGCTGGATCAATGACGGTGCCCACATTTATGTCTGCGGTGACGCTAATCGCATGGCGAAAGACGTTGAGCAGGCACTTCTGGAAGTGATTGCCGAATTTGGTGGCATGGACACCGAAGCGGCGGATGAATTTTTAAGTGAGCTGCGCGTAGAGCGCCGTTATCAGCGAGATGTCTACTAATGAGCGAAAAACATCCAGGGCCTTTAGTGGTCGAAGGAAAACTGACAGACGCCGAGCGCATGAAGCTTGAAAGCAACTACCTGCGCGGCACCATTGCGGAAGATTTAAACGACGGTCTGACCGGCGGCTTTAAGGGCGACAACTTCCTGCTGATCCGCTTCCACGGCATGTATCAGCAGGATGACCGCGACATCCGCGCCGAACGTGCTGAACAGAAGCTGGAGCCGCGCCACGCGATGCTGTTGCGCTGCCGTCTGCCGGGTGGGGTGATTACCACTAAACAGTGGCAGGCGATAGACAAATTTGCCGGTGAAAACACCATCTATGGCAGCATTCGCCTGACCAACCGCCAGACGTTTCAGTTCCACGGCATTCTGAAAAAGAACGTCAAACCGGTGCACCAGATGCTGCACTCGGTTGGTCTTGATGCGCTGGCGACCGCTAACGACATGAACCGTAACGTACTCTGCACCTCGAACCCTTACGAGTCGCAGCTACACGCGGAAGCGTATGAATGGGCGAAGAAAATCTCTGAACATCTGCTGCCGCGTACCCGCGCGTATGCGGAGATCTGGCTCGATCAGGAAAAAGTCGCCACCACTGATGAAGAACCGATCCTCGGCCAGACCTACCTGCCGCGTAAATTCAAAACCACGGTAGTGATCCCGCCACAGAACGATATCGATCTGCACGCCAACGACATGAACTTCGTGGCGATCGCCGAAAACGGCAAGCTGGTGGGCTTTAACCTGTTGGTGGGCGGTGGGCTTTCCATCGAACACGGCAACAAGAAAACCTACGCCCGCACCGCGAGTGAGTTTGGCTATCTGCCGCTAGAGCATACGCTAGCGGTGGCGGAAGCCGTCGTGACAACTCAGCGTGACTGGGGTAACCGAACCGATCGTAAAAATGCCAAAACCAAATACACGCTGGAGCGCGTGGGGGTTGAGACGTTTAAAGCGGAAGTGGAGCGTCGCGCGGGGATCAAATTTGAACCGATCCGTCCGTATGAGTTCACCGGACGCGGAGATCGTATTGGCTGGGTTAAGGGCATTGATGATAACTGGCACCTGACGCTGTTTATCGAAAATGGTCGCATCCTTGATTATCCGGGGCGTCCGCTGAAAACCGGCCTGCTGGAGATCGCGAAGATCCACAAAGGTGATTTCCGCATTACGGCGAACCAGAATCTGATCATCGCCGGTGTGCCGGAAAGCGAGAAAGCGAAGATCGAGAAGATCGCTAAAGAGAGCGGGTTAATGAATGCCGTCACGCCGCAGCGTGAAAACTCAATGGCCTGCGTGTCATTCCCGACTTGCCCGCTGGCGATGGCGGAAGCGGAGCGTTTCCTGCCGTCTTTTATCGACAACATCGATAATTTAATGGCGAAACATGGTGTCAGCGATGAGCATATCGTGATGCGTGTAACAGGCTGCCCGAACGGTTGTGGTCGCGCGATGCTGGCGGAAGTGGGCCTGGTGGGTAAAGCGCCGGGTCGCTACAACCTGCATCTTGGCGGCAACCGCATTGGGACACGTATCCCACGGATGTATAAAGAAAACATCACCGAGCCGGAAATCCTGGCGTCGCTTGATGAACTGATAGGGCGCTGGGCGAAAGAGCGCGAAGCGGGTGAAGGCTTCGGCGACTTTACGGTGCGTGCGGGCATCATTCGCCCGGTGCTCGATCCGGCGCGCGATTTGTGGGATTAACCATCAGCCCGGTCTTGTAGGCCTGATAAGACGCGTGAGCGTCGCATCAGGCAAGGCAAACAGTGAGGAATCTATGTCCAAACTCGATCTAAACGCCCTGAACGAACTGCCGAAGGTAGATCGCATTCTGGCGCTGGCGGAAACTAACGCCCAACTGGAAAAACTGGACGCTGAAGGCCGCGTAGCCTGGGCGCTGGATAATCTGCCCGGTGAATATGTGCTTTCTTCCAGCTTCGGCATTCAGGCGGCGGTGAGCCTGCATCTGGTGAATCAGATTCGCCCGGATATTCCAGTGATCCTCACCGATACCGGTTACTTGTTCCCGGAAACCTACCGCTTTATTGACGAGTTAACGGACAAACTCAAGCTCAACCTGAAAGTGTACCGCGCTACCGAAAGCGCGGCCTGGCAGGAAGCACGCTACGGCAAACTGTGGGAACAGGGCGTTGAAGGCATTGAAAAATACAATGACATCAACAAAGTCGAACCGATGAACCGGGCGCTGAAAGAACTGAATGCGCAAACGTGGTTTGCTGGCCTGCGCCGTGAACAATCCGGCAGTCGCGCCAATTTACCGGTGCTGGCAATTCAGCGTGGCGTATTTAAAGTGCTGCCGATTATCGACTGGGATAACCGAACTATTTATCAGTACCTGCAAAAACATGGCCTGAAATATCACCCATTATGGGACGAAGGATATTTATCGGTGGGCGATACCCATACAACCCGTAAATGGGAACCCGGCATGGCGGAAGAAGAAACGCGTTTCTTTGGCTTAAAAAGGGAATGTGGGTTACACGAAGGGTAAATATTGCTGGACAAATTAAACGCCTCTGTCAGAAATGATGGGGGCGTTTTTATTTTGCGAGCAGCATTCCTGATTTTAAACGTGAACGCCGCGGGAAGAATTATCAGGTATAGAATGGCGTCGGGTGCTTGAGGCTGTCTGGCGTTAAGCATTCGCGAGGTTCCAGATGGACAAAAGCCCCAGGCGATTTTTCTATCAACCTGTACTGCACCCATTTTGTTGGACGATGAAATGGAATAGCCCCTAATATGTCAAAGCCAAAATACCCTTTTGAAAAGCGCCTTGAAGTCGTGAATCACTACTTCACAACTGATGATGGTTACAGGATCATCTCGGCACGTTTTGGTGTCCCCCGAACCCAGGTCAGGACATGGGTTGCCCTCTATGAAAAACATGGAGAAAAAGGTTTAATTCCCAAACCTAAAGGCGTTAGTGCTGATCCAGAGTTGCGTATTAAGGTCGTGAAAGCTGTGATCGAGCAGCACATGTCCCTTAATCAGGCTGCTGCTCACTTTATGCTTGCTGGTAGTGGTTCTGTAGCTGAACGGCTTGCTGGAGGCAGTGCTCAAGGCTCAGGCTGATGTGGGAGGGAGTGTTATTCTTCTTTCCGCAACCCTACCAATGAAACAAAAACAGAAACTTCTGGATACTTATGGTCTGCATACAGATCCAGTGGAAAATAACTCCGCATATCCACTCATTAACTGGCGAGGTGTGAATGGTGCGCAACGTTTTGATCTGCTAGCTCATCCAGAACAACTCCCGCCCCGCTTTTCGATTCAGCCAGAACCTATTTATTTAGCTGACATGTTACCTGACCTTACGATGTTAGAGCGAATGATCGCAGCGGCAAACGCGGGTGCACAAGTCTGTCTTATTTGCAATTTGGTTGACGTTGCACAAGTATGCTACCAACGGCTAAAGGAGCTAAATAACACGCAAGTAGATATAGATTTGTTTCATGCACGCTTTACGCTGAACGATCGTCGAGAAAAAGAGAATCGTGTTATTAGCGATTTCGGAAAAAATGGGGAGCGAAATGTTGGACGAATACTTGTCGCCACGCAAGTCGTGGAACAATCGCTCGACGTTGATTTTGATTGGTTAATTACCCAGCATTGTCCCGCAGATTTGCTTTTCCAACGATTGGGCCGTTTACATCGCCATCATCGCAAATATCGTCCCGCTGGTTTTGAGATTCCTGTTGCCACCATTTTGCTGCCTGATGGCGAGGGTTACGGACGACATGAGCATATTTATAGCAACGTTAGAGTCATGTGGCGGACGCAGCAACATATTGAGGAACTTAATGGAGCATCCTTATTTTTCCCTGATGCCTACCGGCAATGGCTGGATAGCATTTACGATGATGCTGAAATGGATGAGCCAGAATGGGTCATCAAAGGCATGGATAAGTTTGAAAGCGCTGAGTGTGAAAAGAGGTTCAAGGCTCGCAAGGTTCTGCAGTGGGCTGAAGAATATAGTTTGCAGGATAACGATGAAACCATTCTTGCGGTAACGAGGGATGGGGAAATGAGCCTGCCATTATTGCCTTATGTACAAACGTCTTCAGGTAAACAACTGCTCGATGGCCAGGTCTACGAGGACCTAAGTCATGAACAGCAGTATGAGGCGTTAGCTCTTAATCGCGTCAATGTACCCTTCACCTGGAAACGTAGTTTTTCTGAAGTAGTAGATGAAGATGGGTTACTTTGGCTGGAAGGGAAACAGAATCAGGATGGATGGATCTGGCAGGGTAATAATATTGTTATTACCTACACTCGGGATGAAGGGATGACCAGAGTCATCCCTGCAAATCCCAAATAACTTCGGGAATGATTGGTATCAATGACGATAACAAGACCAATAACGGTTTATCCCTACTTAAGTAGGGAAGGTGCACAATGTACATCTTCTTTTAATTTCCCGGTATGAGATTTTATATTCACAGTATGAATATTATATGTAATAAAATTTAAGGTAATTATTATAACTAAAAATTTCCTTGATAATAAAACGAATAACTTGCAGATTTGAAATGCATGCATTATTGTCTTTAAACAATTCAACACATCTTAATATATGTATAGGTTAATTGTATTAAACCAATGAATATATTTTTGCAGTGAATGTGATTATTGAATTAATTACGCCGTATTTTTTCTTTGTTTTTACCGATAACGGAAGTGTGCCGACGTATAGAAATGCAGGAGAAATGTCGGAGCATATGAAGGAGAACAAATGAATTTGCTTATTGATAACTGGATCCCTGTACGCCCGCAAAGTGGGGGGAAAGTCCAAATCATAAATCTGCAATCGCTATTCTGCAGTAAAAATCAGTGGCGGTTAAGTTTGCCCCGTGACGATATGGAACTGGCCGCTTTAGCTCTGCTGGTTTGCATCGGGCAAATTATCGCCCCTGCAAAAGATGACGTTGAATTTCGGCATCGCATTATGAATCCGCTCAGTGAAGATGAGTTTCAACGACTCATCGCGCCGTGGATAGATATGTTCTACCTTAATCACGCAGAACATCCCTTTATGCAGACCAAAGGTGTTAAAGCAAATGATGTGACTCCAATGGAAAAACTGTTGGCTGGGGTAAGCGGCGCGACGAATTGTGCATTTGTCAATCAACCGGGTCAGGGTGAAGCATTATGTGGTGGATGCACTGCGATTGCGTTATTCAACCAGGCGAATCAGGCACCTGGTTTTGGTGGTGGCTTTAAAAGCGGTTTACGTGGAGGAACACCTATAACCACCTTCGTACGTGGGATCGATCTTCGCTCGACGGTGTTACTCAATGTCCTCACAATACCTCGTCTCCAAAAACAATTTCCCAATGAATCACATACGGAAAACCAACCTACCTGGATTAAGCCTGTCAAGCCCAATGAATCTGTGCCAGCTTCGTCAATTGGCTTTGTCCGTGGCTTATTCTGGCAACCAGCGCATATTGAATTATGCGATCCCATTGGGATTGGTAAATGTTCTTGCTGTGGACAGGAAAGCAATTTGCGTTATACCGGTTTTCTTAAGGAAAAATTTACCTTTACAGTTAATGGGCTATGGCCCCATCCGCATTCCCCTTGTCTGGTAACAGTCAAGAAAGGGGAGGTTGAGGAAAAATTTCTTGCTTTCACCACCTCCGCACCATCATGGACACAAATCAGCCGAGTTGTGGTAGATAAAATTATTCAAAATGAAAATGGAAATCGCGTGGCGGCGGTTGTGAATCAATTCAGAAATATTGCGTTGCAAAGTCCTCTTGAATTGATTATGGGGGGATATCGTAATAATCAAGCATCTATTCTTGAACGGCGTCATGATGTGCTGATGTTTAATCAGGGATGGCAACAATACGGCAATGTGATAAACGAAATAGTGACTGTTGGTTTGGGATATAAAACAGCCTTACGCAAGGCGTTATATACCTTTGCAGAAGGGTTTAAAAATAAAGACTTCAAAGGGGCCGGAGTCTCTGTTCATGAGACTGCAGAAAGGCATTTCTATCGCCAGAGTGAATTATTAATTCTCGATGTACTGGCGAATATTAATTTTTCCCAGGCTGATGAGGTAATAGCTGATTTACGAGACAAACTTCATCAATTGTGTGAAATGCTATTTAATCAATCTGTAGCGCCCTATGCACATCATCCTAAATTAATAAGCACATTAGCGCTTGCCCGCGCCACGCTATACAAACATTTACGGGAGTTAAAACCGCAAGGAGGGCCATCAAATGGCTGATGAAATTGATGCAATGGCTTTATATCGAGCCTGGCAACAACTGGATAATGGAGCATGTGCGCAAATTAGACGTGTTTCAGAACCTGATGAATTACGCGATATCCCTGCGTTTTATAGGCTGGTGCAACCTTTTGGTTGGGAAAACCCACGTCACCAGCAGGCTCTTTTGCGCATGGTGTTTTGCCTGAGCGCAGGAAAGAATGTCATCCGACATCAGGACAAAAAACCGGAGCAAACAACAGGTATCTCGTTGGGAAGAGCTTTAGCCAATAGTGGAAGAATTAACGAGCGCCGTATCTTTCAATTAATTCGGGCTGACAGAACAGCCGATATGGTCCAGTTACGTCGATTACTTACTCACGCCGAACCCGTACTTGACTGGCCATTAATGGCCAGGATGTTGACCTGGTGGGGAAAGCGCGAACGCCAGCAACTTCTGGAAGATTTTGTATTGACCACAAACAAAAATGCGTAAGGAAACCTTTCTATGTCTAACTTTATCAATATTCATGTTCTGATCTCTCACAGCCCTTCATGTCTGAACCGCGACGATATGAACATGCAGAAAGACGCTATTTTCGGCGGGAAAAGACGAGTAAGAATTTCAAGTCAAAGCCTTAAACGTGCGATGCGTAAAAGTGATTATTATGCACAAAATATTGGTGAATCCAGTCTCAGAACAATTCATCTTGCACAATTACGTGATGTTCTTCGGCAAAAACTTGCTGAACGTTTTGAGCAAAAAATCATCGATAAGACATTAGCTCTGCTCTCCGGTAAATCAGTTGATGAAGCCGAAAAGATTTCTGCCGATGCGGTTACTCCCTGGGTTGTGGGAGAAATAGCCTGGTTCTGTGAGCAGGTTGCAAAAGCAGAGGCTGATAATCTGGATGATAAAAAGCTGCTCAAAGTTCTTAAGGAAGATATTGCCGCCATACGTGTGAATTTACAGCAGGGTGTTGATATTGCGCTTAGTGGAAGAATGGCAACCAGCGGCATGATGAGTGAGTTGGGAAAAGTTGATGGTGCAATGTCCATTGCGCATGCGATCACTATCCATCAGGTTGATTCTGATATTGACTGGTTCACCGCCGTAGATGATTTACAGGAACAAGGTTCTGCACATCTGGGAACACAGGAATTTTCATCGGGTGTTTTTTATCGTTATGCCAATATTAACCTCGCTCAACTTCAGGAAAATTTAGGCGGTGCCTCCAGGGAGCAGGCTCTGGAAATTGCAACCCATGTTGTTCATATGCTGGCAATAGAGGTCCCTGGAGCAAAACAGCGTACTTATGCCGCTTTTAACCCTGCGGATATGGTAATGGTTAATTTCTCCGATATGCCACTTTCTATGGCAAATGCTTTTGAAAAAGCGGTGAAAGCGAAAGATGGCTTTTTGCAACCGTCTTTACAGGCGTTTAATCAATATTGGGATCGCGTTGCCAATGGATATGGTCTGAACGGAGCCGCTGCGCAATTCAGCTTGTCTGATGTAGACCCTATTACTGGTCAGGTACAGCAAATGCCTACTTTAGAACAGTTAAAGTCCTGGGTTCGTAATAATGGCGAGGCGTGAACATGAAATCTTATTTGATCTTGCGACTTGCTGGGCCAATGCAAGCTTGGGGACAGCCGACCTTTGAAGGAACGCGACCTACCGGAAGATTTCCGACCCGAAGCGGGTTATTAGGGCTACTCGGGGCTTGTCTTGGGATCCAACGTGATGATACTTCTTCATTACAGGCGTTATCAGAGAGTGTGCAATTTGCAGTGCGCTGCGATGAACTCATTCTTGACGATCGTCGTGTGTCTGTAACGGGGTTGCGTGATTACCATACAGTCCTTGGAGCGCGAGAAGATTACCGTGGTTTGAAAAGTCATGAAACGATTCAAACATGGCGCGAATATTTATGTGATGCCTCCTTTACCATCGCTATCTGGTTAACACCACAGGCAACGATGGTTATGTCAGAACTTGAAAAAGCAGTATTAAAGCCTCGGTATACACCGTATCTGGGGCGGAGAAGTTGCCCACTAACACACCCGCTTTTTCTTGCAACATGCCAGGCATCGGATCCTCAGAAGGCGCTATTAAATTATGAGCCCGTTGGCGGCGATATATATAGTGAGGAATCAGTTACAGGGCATCATTTAAAATTTACGGCGCGCGACGAACCGATGATCACCTTACCTCGACAATTTGCTTCCCGAGAATGGTATGTGATTAAAGGAGGTATGGATGTATCTCAGTAAAATCATCATTGCCAGGGCCTGGAGCAGGGATCTTTACCAACTTCACCAGGGATTATGGCATTTATTTCCAAACAGACCGGATGCTGCTCGTGATTTTCTTTTTCATGTTGAGAAGCGAAACACACCAGAAGGCTGTCATGTTTTATTGCAGTCAGCGCAAATGCCTGTTTCAACTGCCGTTGCGACAGTCATTAAAACTAAACAGGTTGAATTTCAACTTCAGGTTGGTGTTCCACTCTATTTTCGGCTTCGGGCAAATCCGATCAAAACTATTCTCGACAACCAAAAGCGCCTGGACAGTAAAGGGAATATTAAACGCTGTCGGGTTCCGTTAATAAAAGAAGCAGAACAAATCGCGTGGTTGCAACGTAAATTGGGCAATGCGGCGCGCGTTGAAGATGTGCATCCCATATCGGAACGGCCACAGTATTTTTCTGGGGAAGGTAAAAATGGAAAAATCCAAACGGTTTGCTTTGAAGGTGTGCTCACCATTAACGATGCGCCAGCGTTAATAGATCTTTTACAGCAAGGTATTGGACCAGCCAAATCGATGGGATGTGGTTTGCTATCTTTGGCTCCACTGTGATTGAGGTGTAATAAAATGGCTTGGCTTCCTCTTAACCCCATTCCACTCAAAGATCGCGTCTCCATGATCTTTCTGCAATATGGGCAGATCGATGTAATAGATGGCGCGTTTGTACTTATCGACAAGACAGGGATCCGCACTCATATTCCTGTTGGCTCGGTTGCCTGCATCATGCTGGAACCTGGTACACGGGTTTCGCATGCAGCTGTACGCTTGGCTGCGCAAGTTGGAACATTGTTGGTATGGGTGGGGGAAGCGGGCGTTCGTGTTTATGCTTCTGGTCAGCCTGGTGGTGCGCGTTCAGATAAGCTGCTCTACCAGGCAAAACTTGCTCTGGATGAAGATTTGCGTCTGAAGGTAGTACGCAAAATGTTTGAACTTCGGTTTGGTGAACCTGCGCCCGCCCGACGCTCCGTAGAACAACTCAGAGGTATAGAAGGAAGCCGTGTGCGAGCAACTTATGCACTTCTGGCGAAGCAATACGGGGTGACATGGAATGGACGTCGTTACGATCCGAAAGACTGGGAAAAGGGCGATACGGTCAACCAATGCATTAGCGCTGCTACTTCCTGTTTATATGGCGTAACTGAAGCGGCGATACTTGCAGCTGGTTATGCACCAGCTATTGGGTTTGTGCATACAGGAAAGCCTCTTTCCTTTGTTTACGATATTGCAGACATCATTAAATTTGACACTGTTGTACCGAAAGCTTTTGAGATAGCGCGTCGTAACCCTGGTGAGCCGGACCGGGAAGTCCGTTTGGCGTGCAGGGATATTTTTCGCAGTAGTAAAACATTAGCCAAATTGATTCCGCTTATAGAGGACGTGCTTGCTGCTGGAGAAATACAACCGCCGGCCCCACCTGAAGATGCGCAGCCTGTAGCCATTCCACTTCCTGTTTCTCTGGGAGATGCCGGACATCGGAGTAGCTGAAATGAGTATGTTGGTCGTGGTCACTGAAAATGTACCTCCGCGCTTACGAGGCAGATTAGCCATCTGGTTGTTGGAGGTACGTGCAGGGGTGTATGTAGGTGTTGTATCCGCAAGAATCCGTGAAATGATCTGGGAACAAATATCTGGACTGGCGGAAGAAGGCAATGTGGTGATGGCATGGGCTACGAATACGGAATCGGGATTTGAGTTCCAGACATTTGGGGTAAACAGGCGTACTCCGGTAGATTTGGATGGTTTAAGGTTGGTCTCTTTTTTACCTGTTTAAAAACAAAGAATTAGCTGATCTTTAATAATAAGGAAATGTTACATTAAGGTTGGTGGGTTGTTTTTATGGGAAAAAATGCTTTAAGAACAAATGTATACTTTTAGAGAGTTCCCCGCGTCAGCGGGGATAAACCGGGGCGTGTTCCATCAGGGCGGGTCCAGGGAATGAGTTCCCCGCGTCAGCGGGGATAAACCGGGAAATTTAATGTCTAATTGGACTACTGTCAAGAGTTCCCCGCGTCAGCGGGGATAAACCGAATGGCCGGGTGGTGATGGGTTCCCGTTCACTGAGTTCCCCGCGTCAGCGGGGATAAACCGAATCCTGGTCGCTGGGTTATTTTGTATTGTGGGAGTTCCCCGCGTCAGCGGGGATAAACCGGGCGCACTGGATGCGATGATGGATATCACTTAGAATTCCCCGCCCCTGCGGTAGAACTCCCAGCTCCTATTTTCAAACCCATCAAGACGCCTTCGCCAGCTCCTTCACCAGCGGTAGCATTATCCGCATAACATCACGGCAGCGACGTTCTATTCTTCCTGGAAGTGCCTTATCAATATGTTGTTGATTATCCAGTCTTACGTCATGCCAGCTATTTCCCGCAGGGAATGCGGCTGTTTTTGCGCGTTGCTGATAACCATCCTTATTTCCAAGATTCCAGTTAGTCGCTTCCACCGAAAGTACAGCAATGCCCGCTTTGTCGAATATTTCTGCGTCATTACAACACCCAGTGCCTTTCGGATAATTTTTATTCAAACCCGGATTGGTCGTTGCGGCAATTCCATGACTACGCGCAATTGCCAGCGCCCTGTCGCGCGTTAATTTCCTTACTGCTTCAGGGGTTTTTACACCGCTGTTGAAATACAATTTATCGCCAACAATTAAGTTATCGAGATTAATCACCAGCAGCGTATTTTTCTTTTCGGTGTCACTCATCCGCTTGAGTAAATTCTCTGCGCCTAATTTCCCTTCCTCTTCGCCGCTGGTCGCCACAAATCGAATACCATACTCGGTAGGCGTATTTTTCAGGCGTTCTGCCAATTCCAGCATGACACCTAAACCTGCGGCGTTATCATCCATTCCTTGTAACGTAAGCCCGCCGAGATTGGCATCGGCGTCAGCATCGCTCAGCGGGGCGTAAGTATCCAGATGCGCCATAATGATGATCTGCTGCGGCGCTTTGCCTTCATGAGCGGCAATCACCGTACTTCCCGTCACGTTATGCCAGCTCTTGCGATTATCGCGGGCGGTATAAATATACCGACTATTAAATGTCCGAATATCACTGCGATAACCCATTTGCTGAAACTGTTGGCGAATATAATCGGCAGATAACATTTCTGCAGGAGTTCCGGTCATGCGTCCCGGAAAGAAAGTAGCAATATGTCGTGCCTGAGTATTAGCAAAATCGCCAGGTTTAGGTGACGAGGCGTGTACGGGGAGAATAAAGCATACGCCGAGCGCCAGGGCAGCGGTACGGTGGCGCAATGCGGAAAACATAGTGAGTCCTTAAATACCATGCAAATTTTTTTACCGCCATAGTATGAAACTGCCGCTGCGCTAAAACAATTTCAAATCTTCCTAAACGCCCGAAATCCGGTGCCTTAAGCACTTTTTGATATTAGCTTTGCCAAATCGTTATTCCGTTAAGGAACTACTCATTCTAATTGGTAATTTCATTCGTTCTCTTACGCTCCCTATAGTCGAAACATCTGATGGCAAGAAAATAGCGGTATTGCAAAGGAACGGTTATGGATCAAATACGACTTACTCACCTGCGGCAACTGGAGGCGGAAAGCATCCACATTATTCGCGAGGTGGCGGCAGAATTCTCAAATCCGGTGATGCTCTACTCTATCGGTAAAGATTCCAGCGTCATGCTGCATCTGGCGCGCAAGGCGTTTTATCCAGGTACGCTGCCTTTCCCGTTGCTGCATGTCGATACCGGCTGGAAATTCCGCGAGATGTATGAGTTCCGCGATCGTACTGCTAAAGCCTACGGCTGCGAACTGCTGGTGCATAAAAACCCGGAAGGCGTGGCGATGGGGATTAATCCATTCGTGCACGGCAGCGCGAAACATACCGATATTATGAAAACTGAAGGCCTGAAACAGGCGCTGAACAAATACGGTTTTGATGCCGCCTTCGGTGGTGCGCGCCGTGACGAAGAGAAATCCCGCGCTAAAGAGCGAATTTACTCTTTCCGTGACCGCTTCCATCGCTGGGATCCGAAAAATCAGCGCCCGGAGCTGTGGCACAACTACAACGGGCAAATTAACAAAGGCGAAAGCATCCGCGTCTTCCCGCTCTCTAACTGGACCGAGCAGGATATCTGGCAATACATCTGGCTGGAAAATATCGACATTGTTCCGCTATATCTCGCTGCGGAACGTCCGGTTCTGGAACGCGACGGTATGTTGATGATGATTGATGACAACCGTATCGACCTGCAACCGGGCGAAGTGATTAAAAAACGGATGGTGCGTTTCCGTACGCTGGGCTGCTGGCCGCTGACCGGTGCGGTGGAGTCAAATGCACAAACACTGCCGGAAATCATCGAAGAGATGCTGGTTTCCACCACCAGTGAACGTCAGGGCCGCGTGATTGACCGCGACCAGGCGGGGTCTATGGAGCTGAAAAAACGTCAGGGGTATTTTTAAGATGAACACCGCACTTGCACAACAAATCGCCAATGAAGGCGGCGTCGAAGCCTGGATGATTGCGCAACAACATAAAAGCCTGCTGCGTTTTCTGACCTGTGGTAGCGTCGATGACGGCAAAAGTACTCTGATTGGTCGTCTGCTGCACGATACCCGCCAAATCTACGAAGATCAGCTCTCATCGCTGCATAACGACAGTAAGCGTCACGGCACCCAGGGCGAAAAGCTGGATCTGGCTCTGCTGGTGGACGGCCTGCAAGCTGAGCGCGAACAGGGCATCACCATTGACGTGGCCTACCGCTATTTCTCTACCGAGAAGCGTAAATTTATTATCGCCGACACCCCAGGGCACGAGCAGTACACCCGCAATATGGCGACTGGCGCATCGACATGTGAACTGGCGATCTTACTGATCGATGCCCGTAAAGGCGTGCTCGATCAAACCCGTCGTCACAGTTTTATCTCCACACTGTTGGGGATCAAACATCTGGTCGTGGCGATCAACAAAATGGATCTGGTGGATTACAGTGAAGAGACGTTCACCCGTATTCGTGAAGATTATTTGACCTTTGCCGGGCAGCTGCCGGGTAATCTGGATATCCGCTTTGTGCCGCTCTCTGCACTGGAAGGCGACAACGTGGCATCGCAAAGTGAAAGTATGCCGTGGTACAGCGGTCCGACACTGCTCGAAGTGCTGGAAACCGTGGAGATCCAGCGAGTGGTGGATGCTCAGCCAATGCGCTTCCCGGTGCAGTACGTTAATCGCCCGAATCTCGATTTTCGTGGTTACGCCGGAACGCTGGCATCCGGTCGCGTGGAAGTCGGGCAACGTGTCAAAGTGCTGCCCTCTGGTGTGGAATCAAACGTCGCGCGGATCGTGACTTTTGATGGTGATCGCGAAGAAGCCTTTGCCGGAGAAGCGATCACCCTGGTGCTGACGGATGAGATCGACATCAGCCGTGGCGATCTGCTGCTGGCGGCAGACGAAGCGTTACCGGCGGTGCAGAGCGCGTCGGTGGATGTGGTATGGATGGCGGAACAGCCGCTTTCTCCAGGGCAGAGTTACGACATCAAAATTGCCGGTAAGAAGACGCGCGCGCGTGTTGATGGCATTCGCTATCAGGTTGATATTAATAACCTTACCCAGCGTGAAGTTGAAAACCTGCCACTGAATGGGATCGGCCTCGTGGATCTCACTTTTGACGAGCCGCTGGTGTTAGATCGTTATCAACAAAATCCGGTGACGGGTGGGCTGATTTTTATCGATCGCCTGAGCAATGTGACCGTGGGTGCCGGTATGGTGCACGAGCCAGTTAGCCAGGCAACTGCTGCGCCATCTGAATTCAGTGCATTCGAACTGGAATTGAATGCTCTGGTTCGTCGCCACTTTCCGCACTGGGGCGCGCGCGATTTGCTGGGGGATAAATAATGGCGCTGCATGACGAAAACGTCGTCTGGCATAGCCATCCGGTCACTGTGCAACAACGCGAGCTACACCACGGTCATCGTGGTGTAGTGCTGTGGTTTACCGGCCTCTCCGGGTCCGGTAAATCAACGGTCGCCGGGGCGCTGGAGGAGGCGTTACATAAACTCGGCGTCAGTACGTATCTGCTGGATGGCGACAATGTTCGCCACGGATTATGCAGCGATCTCGGTTTTAGCGATGCCGATCGTAAAGAGAATATCCGTCGCGTCGGTGAAGTGGCGAATTTGATGGTTGAAGCCGGACTGGTGGTGCTGACCGCATTTATCTCGCCACACCGCGCCGAACGCCAGATGGTTCGCGAACGCGTAGGAGAAGGGCGCTTTATCGAAGTGTTTGTCGATACGCCGCTGGCGATTTGCGAAGCCCGCGATCCCAAAGGCTTATATAAGAAAGCGCGTGCCGGTGAACTGCGCAACTTTACGGGAATAGATTCCGTTTACGAAGCGCCTGAATCGGCAGAAATTCATCTCAATGGTGAACAATTAGTAACAAATTTGGTACAGCAATTATTAGATCTGTTGAGACAGAACGATATTATCAGATCCTGAGACACCACCGGGTTTCCATGCCCGGTTCGTCAAAGTAACAGGATCAAATATGCGTAATAGCCATAACATTACACTAACAAATAACGACAGCCTTACTGAGGATGAAGAAACCACATGGTCACTGCCTGGTGCCGTGGTCGGTTTTATCTCCTGGTTATTTGCGCTGGCGATGCCGATGTTGATTTATGGCTCTAACACGCTGTTCTTCTTTATCTACACCTGGCCTTTCTTTCTGGCGCTGATGCCCGTCGCGGTAGTGGTGGGGATTGCGCTGCATTCATTGATGGACGGAAAGCTACGCTACAGTATTGTTTTCACCCTGGTGACAGTAGGCATTATGTTTGGCGCACTGTTTATGTGGCTACTGGGCTAATTTGTACTTTCCCGTCTCCTCTGTTCATAATTCAAACCGTAACTAATAATGAGATTATGTTCTGCACGCCCTGGGTATACGTAACAATGGACAAATGTGGTACATTTGCCCGCGTTGTCGCGGTATCCCCAACAGAGGATGTAGAGTCGTCTTCGGATGCATGGGATGATGATGCCGTTTTTCAGGGGGCAGGATGGGTAAACTAACGCTGCTGTTGCTGGCTATTCTGGTCTGGCTACAGTATTCGCTGTGGTTCGGTAAGAACGGTATACATGACTATACCCGCGTCAATGATGATGTGGCGGCACAGCAAGCTACAAACGCGAAACTTAAAGCGCGAAACGATCAACTTTTTGCCGAAATTGACGATCTCAATGGCGGCCAGGAGGCGCTCGAAGAGCGTGCGCGTAATGAACTCAGCATGACCAGGCCGGGCGAAACTTTTTATCGTCTGGTGCCTGACGCGTCGAAGCGCGCACAGTCTGCGGGGCAAAACAATCGATAAATCAGCCCGGGAATTAACATGGCAACCACTCATTTGGATGTTTGCGCCGTGGTTCCGGCGGCCGGATTTGGCCGTCGAATGCAAACGGAATGTCCTAAGCAATATCTCTCAATCGGTAATCAAACCATTCTTGAACACTCGGTGCATGCGCTGCTGGCGCATCCCCGGGTGAAACGTGTCGTCATTGCCATAAGTCCTGGCGATAGCCGTTTTGCACAACTTCCTCTGGCGAATCATCCGCAAATCACCGTTGTAGATGGCGGTGATGAGCGTGCCGATTCCGTGCTGGCAGGTCTGAAAGCCGCTGGCGACGCGCAGTGGGTATTGGTGCATGACGCCGCTCGTCCTTGTTTGCATCAGGATGACCTCGCGCGATTGTTGGCGTTGAGCGAAACCAGCCGCACGGGGGGGATCCTCGCCGCACCAGTGCGCGATACTATGAAACGTGCCGAACCGGGCAAAAATGCCATTGCTCATACCGTTGATCGCAACGGCTTATGGCACGCGCTGACGCCGCAATTTTTCCCTCGTGAGCTGTTACATGACTGTCTGACGCGCGCTCTAAATGAAGGCGCGACTATTACCGACGAAGCCTCGGCGCTGGAATATTGCGGATTCCATCCTCAGTTGGTCGAAGGCCGTGCGGATAACATTAAAGTCACGCGCCCGGAAGATTTGGCACTGGCCGAGTTTTACCTCACCCGAACCATCCATCAGGAGAATACATAATGCGAATTGGACACGGTTTTGACGTACATGCCTTTGGCGGTGAAGGCCCAATTATCATTGGTGGCGTACGCATTCCTTACGAAAAAGGATTGCTGGCGCATTCTGATGGCGACGTGGCGCTCCATGCGTTGACCGATGCATTGCTTGGCGCGGCGGCGCTGGGGGATATCGGCAAGCTGTTCCCGGATACCGATCCGGCATTTAAAGGTGCCGATAGCCGCGAGCTGCTACGCGAAGCCTGGCGTCGTATTCAGGCGAAGGGTTATACCCTTGGCAACGTCGATGTCACTATCATCGCTCAGGCACCGAAGATGTTGCCGCACATTCCACAAATGCGCGTGTTTATTGCCGAAGATCTCGGCTGCCATATGGATGATGTTAACGTGAAAGCCACTACTACGGAAAAACTGGGATTTACCGGACGTGGGGAAGGGATTGCCTGTGAAGCGGTGGCGCTACTCATTAAGGCAACAAAATGATTGAGTTTGATAATCTCACTTACCTCCACGGTAAACCGCAAGGCACCGGGCTGCTGAAAGCCAATCCGGAAGACTTTGTGGTGGTGGAAGATTTGGGCTTTGAGCCTGATGGTGAAGGTGAGCATATTCTGGTTAGAATCCTCAAAAACGGCTGCAATACCCGTTTTGTGGCGGATGCACTGGCGAAATTCCTGAAAATTCATGCCCGTGAAGTCAGCTTCGCTGGGCAAAAAGACAAACATGCTGTTACGGAACAGTGGTTATGCGCTCGCGTGCCGGGCAAGGAAATGCCCGATCTGAGCGCCTTTCAACTGGAAGGCTGCCAGGTGCTGGAGTATGCGCGGCACAAGCGCAAGCTGCGTTTAGGCGCGCTGAAAGGTAACGCCTTTACCCTGGTTCTGCGCGAAGTGAGCAATCGCGATGACGTTGAACAACGTCTGATCGATATTTGCGTAAAAGGTGTACCGAACTACTTCGGTGCCCAACGTTTTGGGATTGGCGGTAGCAACTTGCAGGGGGCGCAGCGCTGGGCGCAAACCAATACTCCGGTGCGCGATCGCAATAAACGGAGTTTTTGGTTGTCGGCAGCCCGCAGTGCGTTGTTTAATCAGATTGTTGCTGAGCGCCTCAAAAAAGCAGACGTTAATCAAGTTGTTGACGGCGATGCGCTACAATTAGCCGGACGTGGTAGCTGGTTTGTCGCAACCACCGAAGAACTGGCGGAATTACAGCGTCGCGTTAACGATAAAGAGCTGATGATAACCGCCGCATTGCCGGGCAGTGGCGAATGGGGAACTCAGCGTGAAGCGCTGGCATTCGAACAAGCAGCTGTCGCCGCAGAAACTGAATTACAAGCTTTACTGGTGCGCGAAAAAGTTGAAGCCGCGCGCAGAGCGATGCTGCTGTATCCGCAACAATTAAGCTGGAATTGGTGGGATGACGTCACCGTAGAGATCCGTTTCTGGCTTCCGGCGGGTAGTTTTGCAACCAGCGTTGTCAGGGAACTTATCAACACAACAGGTGATTATGCGCATATTGCTGAGTAATGATGACGGGGTACATGCACCCGGTATACAAACGCTGGCGAAAGCCTTGCGTGAGTTTGCTGACGTTCAGGTGGTCGCCCCCGATCGTAACCGCAGCGGCGCTTCAAATTCTCTGACACTGGAATCCTCCCTGCGCACGTTTACCTTTGAAAATGGTGATATTGCTGTGCAAATGGGAACCCCGACCGATTGCGTCTATCTTGGCGTGAATGCTCTGATGCGTCCGCGCCCGGACATTGTTGTGTCCGGAATTAACGCCGGGCCGAATCTGGGGGATGATGTTATTTATTCCGGTACGGTAGCCGCCGCGATGGAAGGCCGTCATTTAGGTTTTCCGGCGCTTGCCGTCTCGCTTGACGGGCATAAACATTACGACACTGCCGCGGCGGTAACCTGTTCAATTTTGCGCGCACTGTGTAAAGAGCCGCTGCGCACCGGGCGTATTCTTAATATTAACGTTCCGGATTTACCCTTGGATCAAATCAAAGGTATTCGCGTGACGCGCTGCGGTACACGACATCCGGCAGATCAGGTGATCCCGCAGCAAGATCCGCGCGGCAATACGCTGTACTGGATTGGCCCGCCGGGCGGTAAATGTGATGCTGGTCCGGGGACCGATTTTGCTGCGGTAGATGAGGGCTATGTCTCCATCACGCCGCTGCATGTGGATTTAACTGCGCATAGCGCGCAAGATGTGGTTTCAGACTGGTTAAACAGCGTGGGAGTTGGCACGCAATGGTAAGCAGACGCGTACAAGCACTTCTGGATCAATTACGTGCGCAAGGTATTCAGGATGAGCAGGTGCTGAATGCACTTGCCGCCGTGCCGCGTGAAAAATTCGTTGATGAAGCGTTTGAACAAAAAGCCTGGGACAATATCGCCTTGCCGATAGGTCAGGGGCAGACAATTTCGCAGCCATATATGGTGGCGCGAATGACCGAATTACTCGAGCTGACGCCGCAGTCGCGGGTGCTGGAAATTGGCACCGGTTCGGGATATCAAACGGCAATCCTGGCGCATCTTGTCCAGCATGTTTGCTCGGTTGAACGGATTAAAGGCTTGCAGTGGCAGGCGCGTCGCCGTCTGAAAAATCTTGATTTACATAATGTTTCAACCCGTCATGGCGATGGATGGCAAGGTTGGCAGGCACGTGCGCCGTTTGACGCTATCATTGTTACGGCGGCACCGCCGGAAATTCCAACTGCACTAATGACGCAGCTGGACGAAGGCGGGATTCTCGTCTTACCCGTAGGGGAGGAGCACCAGTATTTGAAACGGGTGCGTCGTCGGGGAGGCGAATTTATTATCGATACCGTGGAGGCTGTGCGCTTTGTCCCTTTAGTGAAGGGTGAGCTGGCTTAAAACGTGAGGAAATACCTGGATTTTTCCTGGTTATTTTGCCGCAGGTCAGCGTATCGTGAACATCTTTTCCAGTGTTCAGTAGGGTGCCTTGCACGGTAATTATGTCACTGGTTATTAACCAATTTTTCCTGGGGGATAAATGAGCGCGGGAAGCCCAAAATTCACCGTTCGCCGCATTGCGGCTTTGTCACTGGTTTCGCTATGGCTGGCAGGCTGTTCTGACACTTCAAATCCACCGGCACCGGTCAGCTCCGTTAATGGCAATGCACCTGCAAATACCAATTCTGGTATGTTGATTACGCCGCCGAAAATGGGGACGACATCTACAGCGCAGCAACCGCAAATTCAGCCGGTGCAGCAGCCACAAATTCAGGCTACTCAACAACCGCAAATCCAGCCAGTGCAGCCAGTAGCTCAGCAGCCGGTACAGATGGAAAACGGACGCATCGTCTATAACCGTCAGTATGGGAACATTCCGAAAGGCAGTTATAGCGGCAGTACCTATACCGTGAAAAAAGGCGACACACTTTTCTATATCGCCTGGATTACTGGCAACGATTTCCGTGACCTTGCTCAGCGCAACAATATTCAGGCACCATACGCGCTGAACGTTGGTCAGACCTTGCAGGTGGGTAATGCTTCCGGTACGCCAATCACTGGCGGAAATGCCATTACCCAGGCCGACGCAGCAGAGCAAGGAGTTGTGATCAAGCCTGCACAAAATTCCACCGTTGCTGTTGCGTCGCAACCGACAATTACGTATTCTGAGTCTTCGGGTGAACAGAGTGCTAACAAAATGTTGCCGAACAACAAGCCAACTGCGACCACGGTCACAGCGCCTGTAACGGTACCAACAGCAAGCACAACCGAGCCGACTGTCAGCAGTACATCAACCAGTACGCCTATCTCCACCTGGCGCTGGCCGACTGAGGGCAAAGTGATCGAAACCTTTGGCGCTTCTGAGGGGGGCAACAAGGGGATTGATATCGCAGGCAGCAAAGGACAGGCAATTATCGCGACCGCAGATGGCCGCGTTGTTTATGCTGGTAACGCGCTGCGCGGCTACGGTAATCTGATTATCATCAAACATAATGATGATTACCTGAGTGCCTACGCCCATAACGACACAATGCTGGTCCGGGAACAACAAGAAGTTAAGGCGGGGCAAAAAATAGCGACCATGGGTAGCACCGGAACCAGTTCAACACGCTTGCATTTTGAAATTCGTTACAAGGGGAAATCCGTAAACCCGCTGCGTTATTTGCCGCAGCGATAAATCGGCGGAACCAGGCTTTTGCTTGAATGTTCCGTCAAGGGATCACGGGTAGGAGCCACCTTATGAGTCAGAATACGCTGAAAGTTCATGATTTAAATGAAGATGCGGAATTTGATGAGAACGGAGTTGAGGTTTTTGACGAAAAGGCCTTAGTAGAAGAGGAACCCAGTGATAACGATTTGGCCGAAGAGGAACTGTTATCGCAGGGAGCCACACAGCGTGTGTTGGACGCGACTCAGCTTTACCTTGGTGAGATTGGTTATTCACCACTGTTAACGGCCGAAGAAGAAGTTTATTTTGCGCGTCGCGCACTGCGTGGAGATGTCGCCTCTCGCCGCCGGATGATCGAGAGTAACTTGCGTCTGGTGGTAAAAATTGCCCGCCGTTATGGCAATCGTGGTCTGGCGTTGCTGGACCTTATCGAAGAGGGCAACCTGGGGCTGATCCGCGCGGTAGAGAAGTTTGACCCGGAACGTGGTTTCCGCTTCTCAACATACGCAACCTGGTGGATTCGCCAGACGATTGAACGGGCGATTATGAACCAAACCCGTACTATTCGTTTGCCGATTCACATCGTAAAGGAGCTGAACGTTTACCTGCGAACCGCACGTGAGTTGTCCCATAAGCTGGACCATGAACCAAGTGCGGAAGAGATCGCAGAGCAACTGGATAAGCCAGTTGATGACGTCAGCCGTATGCTTCGTCTTAACGAGCGCATTACCTCGGTAGACACCCCGCTGGGTGGTGATTCCGAAAAAGCGTTGCTGGACATCCTGGCCGATGAAAAAGAGAACGGTCCGGAAGATACCACGCAAGATGACGATATGAAGCAGAGCATCGTCAAATGGCTGTTCGAGCTGAACGCCAAACAGCGTGAAGTGCTGGCACGTCGATTCGGTTTGCTGGGGTACGAAGCGGCAACACTGGAAGATGTAGGTCGTGAAATTGGCCTCACCCGTGAACGTGTTCGCCAGATTCAGGTTGAAGGCCTGCGCCGTTTGCGCGAAATCCTGCAAACGCAGGGGCTGAATATCGAAGCGCTGTTCCGCGAGTAAGTAAGCATCTGTCAGAAAGGCCAGTCTCAAGCGAGGCTGGCCTTTTCTGTGCACAATAAAAGGTCCGATGCCCATCGGACCTTTTTATTAAGGTCAAATTACCGCCCATACGCACCAGGTAATTAAGAATCCGGTAAAACCGAGAATGGTCGTTAACACTGTCCAGGTTTTCAGACCGTCTGCTACCGACAACCCCAGATATTTGGTCACAATCCAGAACCCTGAGTCATTAATATGTGACGCACCAAGCCCACCAAAGCAGGCTGCCAGCGTCACCAATACGCACTGAATCGGATTCAATCCCATCACCGCTTCTGAGAGTAACCCGCCGGTTGTCAGTATTGCTACGGTTGCTGACCCCTGCGATGCACGCAGCGCCAGTGAAATAATAAATGCGGCTGGTAACAGAGGCAGGTCAATCATTTGTAGCATGTTGGCAAGGGCTTTGCCGACGCCCGATTCCACCAGCACTTTGCCAAATACCCCTCCAGCACCAGTAACCAAAATCACTACCGCCGCAGTAGGAAGCGCTGAGCCCATAATGTCGCTGGTGTGTTGTAAGCTCCAGCCGCGACGTAAAGCCAATAACCAGAATGCCAGCACCAGCGCAATCATTAGAGCTACCATTGGTGAGCCGATCAGCTGTAGCGTACCAAGCAGGGGATGCGAAGGCGGCATCAGTGTTGCGGAAACCGTACCCGCCATGATAATCGCGATAGGAATAACAATTAGCGAGGTGACCAGCGCGACGCCCGGTGGATTTATTTTATCGCTTAATTTTGTCGCGCCTTCCTCACTGGCCGGAGCCAGTTGCATCTGTTCCAGTACTTCTACTGACATCGCATATTGGCGCTTATTGATTATTTTCGCTGCAAAGTAGCCAACAACCCCTACGGGAATAGAAATCGCAATACCGATGATGGTTAGCCAGCCGATGTCTGCGTGGAGTAACCCCGCTGCGGCGACAGGGCCTGGATGCGGCGGTACCGCCACGTGAACAGTGAGCATGATCCCAGCGACAGGCAGGCCAAATTTGAGTGGCGATATTTTGGCAACCTTGGCAAAACCGTAAATGATTGGCGCAAGAATAATAAAGCCGACATCAAAGAAGACGGGAATACCGAGGAAGAACGCTGCCAGAGTCAGCGCAGCGATAGTTCGTTTGTCACCTAACTTGCGACTGAAATAATTAGCCAGTGACTCTGCACCACCAGAGTGTTCGATCATACGCCCCAGCATAGCGCCCAGACCAATAATAATAGTGACGGAACCAAGCACACCGCCCATCCCGGCGATCATCACTTTACCCACTTCGCCCGCCGGTATACCTGCCGCAAGTGCGACTAACAGGCTGACGAGGAGCAAAGCAACGAATGGTTGTACCTTTGCCTTGATGACCAGCAGCAACAGCATGATTACGCCAGCTAACGCAATGCATAACAATGTAATTGTGGACATGGGAAACCCTGTCTGAAAGTTATAGTTAACCTACCCCATCCGTAGATGGGGGGATGTATGGGTACGTTGTAATTAGGGATTTAACGAATTAGCGCCAGGCGTCAAACCAGCCAAGCCCTTCTTCGGTGAGGCCACGAGGTTTATATTCACAACCGATCCAGCCCTGATATCCCACCTCATCGAACAGGCGGAACAGCCACGGATAGTTGATTTCTCCATCGTCCGGTTCATGTCGATCAGGTAGTCCGGCAATTTGTACGTGCGCATATTTCCCGGCGTAGTCGCGGATTAAATGCGTCAGGTTGCCATCTACTTTTTGCGCATGAAAAGTATCTAGTTGAATAAACACGTTATCTCGCGCAACCTCTTCAACAATAGCCAGTGCCTGATACTGGCTGGAGAAGAGATAATGAGGCTTAACGCCGGGGCTGAGTGCTTCAACTAATATTCGCTTGCCGTGTGGCGCAAAGCGGTCGGCAGCGTAGCGGATATTATCGATAAATACTGCCCGGTACCGTTCAGCATCTTCGCCAGCGGGCACGACGCCTGCCATCACATGGACTTGTTCACAATTGAGCGCCAATGCATATTCCAGTGCCAGGTCGATGTCTGCGTGTGCTTCGTGCTCACGTCCGGGAAGGGCGGATAATCCCCATTCCCCCGCATTAATATCTCCGGGAGCGGTATTGAACAGCGCCAGTGTCAGATGGTTTTGCTCCAGTTGCTTTTGGATTTGCAGGGTGGAGTAGTTATAGGGAAACAGAAATTCCACAGCATCGAACCCGGCTTTTCGCGCTGCGGCGAAGCGTTCAATAAAAGGCACTTCGGTGAACATCATGGATAAATTAGCTGCAAAACGAGGCATTGCATTAACTCCTTAATTCCGCAATTTCACCTGCGGTCAGATAACGGATCGGGCGGTCACCGAGAATAAAAATCAGCTTTGCCGTTTCCTCCAGCTCTTCCATATTGTTGGCGGCTTCTTGCAGGCTTTCACCGCAAACCACTGGGCCATGATTTGCCAGTAAAAAAGCCTGATTGTCTGCTGCCAGTTCCGCCAGATCCTGTGCGATGCGTTTATCGCCCGGTCGGTAATAAGGCACCAGCGGGACATTTCCCATCCGCATCACCACGTATGGTGTGAACGGACGAATAACGTTGCTGCTGTCCAGCCCTTGCAGGCAGGAAAGCGCCGTCGACCATGTGCTGTGCAAATGCACCACCGCTTTACAGCGCGGATTGTTGCGATACAGCGCCAGATGAAAGAGCACCTCTTTCGAGGGTTTGTCACCACTTAACCATTCGCCATCCGCGGCGACTTTGGAAAGCCGCTGCGGATCGAGATTGCCCAGGCATGAACCTGTCGGTGTCGCCAGTAAATTCCCGTCAGGTAAAAGCAGCGACAGATTGCCAGCCGAACCGGTTGCATAGCCGCGCTGAAAGAATGAACTGGCAATCCGCGTCATCTCCTCTCGCAAAGACTGCTCTACTTTTGCGAAATCGCTCATGATAAAAACTCTCTTTGGGCTCGTGAAAAAAAGGCGTCATCACCGAAGTTGCCAGATTTAAGGGCGAGTGAGACAGGCTTATCCAGTGCGTTTACCCACGGCACGCCGGGGGAAATGGTTGGGCCAATATGAAACCCTTTTATTCCCAGGCTCTGTGTGACTACGCCGGAGGTCTCACCGCCTGCGACAATAAAGCGTGTCACGCCTTCCGCTGCTAACCGCGCCGCTAGTTGAGAAAACAGTGTTTCTACTGCCTGACTGGCTTTTTGTGCACCGTATTGCTGTTGAATTGCTGCCAATGCGTCAGTGCTGGCGGTGGCAAAAACCAGTGGAGCAAGTACACTTTCCTGGCCCAGAACCCACTCTGCCAGTTCGTGTGCATAAGCGGCCAGAGTTTCAATTGAGAGGCAGCGTGCCACATCAACTTCACGGGCTGGTGCAATTTGACGGTAATGTGCTACCTGGCGGTTGGTCATTTGAGAGCATGAACCGGAGAGCACTACGCCGCGCCCAGCGAGCGGACGCCCTGCTTTGCGAGCCTGGTTACCGTTTTCTTGCGCCCACTGCCGGGCCAGGCCAATCGCCAGACCAGAACCGCCCGTTACCAGTGGGGCATCGCGCAAGGCTTCTCCCTGAATTTCCAGATGGTGTTCGGTCAGCGCATCAAGCACCGCGTAGCGGTAGCCCTCTTGCTGTAAGCGAGCCAGCTCTTGACGAACGGCATCCACACCTTGTTCGAAAACATGTGCCGAAACGACGCCGCAGCGCCCTGTGGATTGCGCTTCAACCAGACGGGGAAGATAGCTGTCGGTCATGGGATTTACCGGGTGATGGCGCATCCCGGATTCGGCCAGCAGTTGATTCATTACGAACAAATACCCCTGATAAACCGTACGTCCGTTGACCGGCAGGGCCGGAGAGAAGACCGTAAACGGCGTGTCGAGAGCATCCATTAAGGCATCGGTAACCGGGCCAATATTACCTTTCGCCGTACTGTCGAAAGTAGAGCAGTATTTGAAATAGATCTGTTTGCAACCTTGCTGTTGCAACCAGCTCAGAGCCGCCAGCGATTGCTGTGTGGCTTCAACCACTGGACAGGAGCGCGTTTTCAGGCTGATCACCAGTGCGTCGATTGCTTCCGGCATTTTACCTGTTGGAACACCGTTAATTTGTACCGTTGGTAGACCGTTTTCCACCAGAAAACTGGCGATATCCGTCGCGCCGGTAAAATCATCGGCGATAACGCCAATCTTGATCATGATTTCGCTCCCGGTAGAGTGATGCCAGAGAAAATCTTGATAACTGCGCTATCGTCTTCTTTCCCGTAACCCGCGTTACTGGCGCTGGTGAACATATTCAATGCTGTTGAGGCCAATGGCAGCGGGAAGTGCAGGGCTTTGGCTGTATCGGCAACCAGACCAAGATCCTTAACAAAAATATCGACGGCTGAATGCGGGGTGTAATCGCCATCCACCACATGACGCATCCGGTTTTCGAACATCCAGGAATTTCCGGCGGCATTGGTCACGACGTCATACATCACATCCAGCGGGATCCCCGCACGGGCTGCAAGTGCCATCGCTTCGGCTCCGGCAGCAATATGTACGCCCGCTAACAACTGGTGAATAATTTTTACGGTCGAACCTAGTCCCGGTTCTGCACCTATGCGATAAACTTTTCCGGCAACGGCTTCCAGCACGGGTGCCAGTCGTTCAAAGGCAATATCGCTACCGGAGGCCATGACAGTCATTTCACCGTTAGCGGCTTTTACTGCACCACCAGAAACTGGCGCATCCAGCATTTCCAGATCGAATCCAGCCAGAGCGGTAGCAATTTCTTGCGCATCAGCACTAGCGATAGTGGAAGAAACCATTACTGCCGTACCGGGTTTCAGATGTTGTGCAACGCCTGTTTCACCAAACAGCACCTGTTTAACCTGGGCCGCATTGACCACCAGCACCAGCAGTGCGTCCAGTTTTTCGGCAAACGTCGCGGCGTTATCAGAAACCCCGCAAGCACCTGCCTCTTTCAACGTAGCGCAGGCATTGCTGTTCAGGTCTGCGCCCCAGGTAGAAAGACCTGCGCGGACACATGACAGTGCTGCTCCCATTCCCATTGACCCTAAGCCAACGATACCGACATGAAACTCAGATCCCGTTTTCATCTGCTCTCCTTGTTAATTTAAGTGATATTTTGTTTGATATTGTGAATATAAGCGCTGGAAGATAACGATATGGTGAGCTGATTCACATAAATTAACATTGTGTGTTATTTTATGTGAACTAAGCGTTAGTTGCGCCGCGCACGTTTCGCAGGCAAATAGCGTAGAATGTCAGCAGGACAAAGGAAGGAGCAAAAGTTGATACCCGTAGAGCGTCGCCAAATCATCCTTGAGATGGTAGCTGAAAAAGGCATTGTCAGTATTGCTGAACTAACGGACAGAATGAATGTGTCACATATGACCATTCGTCGGGATTTACAAAAACTGGAGCAGCAGGGAGCCGTTGTGCTGGTGTCCGGAGGCGTCCAGTCTCCGGGACGCGTGGCGCATGAACCTTCTCATCAGGTAAAAACTGCGCTGGCAATGACGCAAAAAGCGGCTATTGGCAAGCTGGCGGCAAGTCTTGTTCAGCCGGGAAGTTGTATCTATCTGGATGCGGGAACGACCACGTTAGCGATAGCACAGCATCTGATTCACATGGAGTCACTGACTGTGGTCACAAACGATTTCGTTATTGCAGACTACTTGCTCGACAACAGTAATTGCACAATTATTCACACTGGCGGTGCAGTGTGTCGGGAAAACCGTTCCTGTGTCGGGGAAGCCGCTGCGACCATGCTGCGCAGCCTGATGATTGATCAGGCTTTTATTTCTGCATCGTCATGGAGTGTGCGGGGGATTTCTACGCCAGCGGAAGATAAAGTCACGGTGAAACGGGCGATTGCCAGTGCCAGCCGCCAGCGAGTTTTGGTCTGTGATGCGACGAAATATGGTCAGGTGGCGACATGGCTGGCGTTACCATTAAGCGAGTTTGATCAGATTATTACAGACGACGGTTTGCCGGAGAGTGCCAGTCGCGCGCTGGTGAAGCAGGATCTCTCTTTGCTGGTAGCGAAAAATGAATAATGGCCTGCAATAACACCGGGTTACTCATGCTTCACAGAAGAAGCATGAGACTACTTTATTTTATAAAATGACAGCCGCCCGCTGTTCGGCGATCCGGTATCAATATAAATCTGGTTAGCGAACGTCTGAATGTTATCAAACATCATATGTCCAAATATAAAATAATCAGCGCCGTTTATTTGTTGTAACTCGCCATTAAGCGATTTCTGCACACGATCAACAGGCCAGAGTAATTCGCTCTCCGCTATTTCTTTACCAAAGAGATATTCACTCCCCGGATAATCTGCATGTGCGATGGCATATTTTATGTTGTCGTTAGTGATTTCAATAATATGTGGAAGGTGATGGAATTTCAGCAACAGATCTATTGCCTCTTGTTGCTCTGAATCATTTAAATCGAAAAACCAGTCACCACCGCTGGCAAGCCACATATTGCCATCGCCAGTTTCGAATGCCTCAAGCGCCATCGCTTCGTGGTTGCCTTTAACCGACGTAAACCAGGGTTGGTTTAGCAGGCGCAGGACGTCAAGACTCTCCGGTCCACGATCAATATTATCGCCGACAGAAATAAGTAAGTCGATTTCGGGGAAAAAAGAGAGTTGATGTAAGCGGGATTGTAATAACTGATATTCACCATGAATATCACCAACGACCCATATATGGCGATAGTGATGGGCATTGATTTTTTGATAGCGTGTAGATGGCATGGTTTTACCCTGTAAAATAAGCTTTCCTATTATACAGGGTGTTTTTATTTTATTCGTCAGTTGTCGTTAATATTCCCGATAGCAAAAGACTATCGGGAATTGTTATTACACCAGGCTCTTCAAGCGATAAATCCACTCCAGCGCCTGACGCGGGGTGAGTGAATCCGGATCAAGATTTTCCAGAGCTTCGACCGCAGGCGAAGTTTCTTCTGGTACTGACAGCAAAGACATTTGCGTACCATCCACTTGTGTAGCGGCGGCGTTCGGCGAAATACTTTCCAGCTCACGCAGTTTTTGCCGTGCGCGCTTAATCACCTCTTTTGGCACGCCCGCCAGAGCTGCAACCGCCAGGCCGTAGCTTTTGCTCGCCGCGCCATCCTGCACGCTATGCATAAAGGCAATGGTGTCGCCGTGCTCCAGCGCATCGAGATGCACGTTGGCGACGCCTTCCATTTTCTCCGGTAACTGGGTCAGCTCGAAATAGTGGGTAGCAAATAACGTCAATGCCTTAATCTTATTCGCCAGATTTTCCGCGCACGCCCACGCCAGCGACAGACCATCGTAGGTGGACGTTCCACGCCCGATCTCATCCATTAACACCAGACTGTATTCGGTGGCGTTATGTAAAATATTGGCGGTTTCAGTCATCTCCACCATAAAGGTTGAGCGCCCGGAAGCCAGGTCATCTGCCGCGCCTACGCGGGTAAAGATGCGATCGATAGGTCCAATCTCGACTTTTTGTGCCGGTACATAGCTGCCGATGTAGGCCATCAGCGCAATCAGTGCGGTCTGGCGCATATAGGTACTTTTACCGCCCATGTTCGGGCCGGTGATGATCAACATGCGGCGCTGCGGCGACAGATTCAGCGGGTTGGCGATAAATGGCTCATTCAGTACTTGTTCAACTACCGGATGGCGACCTTCGGTAATGCGAATGCCCGGTTTATCAATGAAGGTCGGGCAGGTGTAGTTCAGGGTATAGGCCCGTTCCGCCAGGTTCACCAGCACGTCGAGTTCCGCCAGCGCGCTCGCGCTCTGTTGCAACGCTTCCAGATGCGGCAACAGCAGGTCGAACAACTCTTCATAAAGCTGTTTTTCCAGTGCCAGTGCTTTGCCTTTTGAGGTGAGAACTTTATCTTCGTACTCTTTTAGCTCTGGAATGATGTAGCGCTCGGCGTTTTTCAGCGTCTGGCGACGCATGTAGTTGATGGGTGCCAGATGGCTTTGCCCACGGCTGATTTGAATGTAGTAGCCGTGCACCGCATTAAAGCCAACTTTCAGCGTGTCCAGGCCGGTACGTTCACGCTCGCGGACTTCCAGACGCTCCAGATAATCGGTCGCGCCGTCAGCCAGCGCGCGCCACTCATCCAGCTCTTCGTTATAGCCCGATGCGATAACACCACCGTCGCGTACCAGCACCGGCGGTGTGTCGATGATTGCTCGCTCCAGCAGATCGCGCAGCTCGGCAAACTCGCCCATCTTCTCACGTAGCGCCTGTACCGGTGCACTATCGACAGTTTCTAACTGCGCACGCAGCTCCGGCAGTTGCTGGAAAGCGTGGCGCATACGGGCCAGATCGCGTGGGCGAGCAGTTCGTAAAGCCAGACGTGCCAGAATACGTTCCAGGTCGCCGACCTGACGCAGTACCGGCTGCAACTCGGCGGTGAAATCCTGCAATGCGCCAATAGTTTGCTGGCGCTCAAGCAACACGCGGGTATCGCGCACTGGCATATGCAGCCAGCGTTTCAGCATACGACTACCCATCGGCGTGACGGTGCAGTCGAGCACAGAAGCCAGCGTATTTTCCGCACCGCCCGCCAGGTTCTGAGTAATTTCCAGGTTACGACGTGTCGCGGCATCCATAATGATGCTGTCCTGCTCACGTTCCATGGTGATAGAACGAATATGCGGCAGGGTCGTGCGTTGGGTATCTTTCGCATACTGCAACAGACAACCGGCAGCACAAAGTCCGCGCGGCGCGTTCTCGACGCCAAAACCGACCAGATCGCGGGTGCCAAATTGCAGATTCAACTGCTGGCGCGCGGTGTCGATTTCAAACTCCCACAGCGGGCGACGGCGCAGGCCGCGACGGCCTTCAATCAGCGACATCTCGGCGAAATCTTCTGCATACAGCAGTTCCGCCGGATTAGTGCGTTGCAGCTCTGCCGCCATCGTTTCGCGGTCGGCCGGTTCGCTCAGGCGAAAACGCCCGGAGCTGATATCCAGCGTCGCGTAGCCGAAACCTTTGCTGTCCTGCCAGATAGCCGCCAGCAGGTTGTCCTGACGCTCCTGTAACAGGGCTTCATCGCTGATGGTGCCTGGCGTAACGATACGCACAACTTTGCGCTCAACCGGACCTTTGCTGGTCGCCGGATCGCCAATTTGTTCGCAGATGGCAACGGACTCTCCCTGATTCACCAGTTTGGCGAGATAGTTTTCCACCGCATGGTAGGGAATCCCCGCCATCGGGATCGGCTCTCCCGCCGAAGCACCGCGTTTGGTCAGTGAAATATCCAGCAGTTGCGACGCGCGTTTTGCGTCGTCATAAAACAGTTCATAAAAATCACCCATCCGGTAAAACAGCAGGATCTCGGGATGCTGGGCTTTCAGCCTGAGATACTGCTGCATCATCGGCGTATGGTCTGATAGATCCTTGTCAATAGACTCATTCATATTGATTTTACTCGTTTTTTAAGTCTGTTGAGTACTCAAGTGGCCCCATGTGAAACCGCTTTAAACCCATGTAAATCGATAAATTTGTATACCATAAGTATTCTAGCTACTATCTCGTATACACACTTGAACTACTGGTATACATCGATGAAAATGACACTCAATCAGTCGATTATAATCAATAAGTTATCTATCGACGTGAAACCGAGCCTTGATCCGCAAGGCAGAGTAGTCTACTTACCCAATCCAGAGCGAAAACCGTATCTTATCACTGATAATCACAGGGATTCACCCGTTGGTTTTGGTGTCAAAATCAGTGCCACAAAAAAGACCTATATTGTTCAGCGGAGAGTGTCTTCTCCTGGCAACCGCCCCAAGACAGGTGGAAAATCCCCATCAGAGGTTATCAGGTCTACAATTGGCAATGTCTCCGATTTCGCTAACATCGATCAGGCCCGCGAGGTTGCCCGCAATTTCGTGCAAACGATGAAGTTGACCAAAAGGAATCCTAATGCAGTGAAGCGGGAAGCTGACGTTTCTGAACTCACTCTTAGTGAAATTTTTGCTCAATACAGAAATCATTTGATGGGTAGATCTAAACCAGCGAAACCCAACACACTTAATGTGCTGAACAAAGCAGAAAACAGACTTTCTGAATGGTCAGGACTTCGAGTGAAAGATCTAACAGGAAACGCAATTCTTCGTAAGTTTGATGAAATCGCAAGCAGAGCGAGAACAGCAGCAGAGCAGACCTTCCGGTGGGCAAATGTTGCTGTCAGACATGCAATCGAAATTGAAGCCAGCAATGCCCAGACCCAGCAACGACAACCTTCACTATCTTACAACCCTTTCTCCATTTTAAAGGTGCAGAAGAAGTTCAGGACTCGTTCTGAGCTTGAGGATAGCTATCGTGCGAAAGGTGTTCGAAACCCACTTTCTCCGAAAGATACACTTGGTCGGTTCTTGACTGCATTACACAATAAGAGAAGCTTCAACCGCCTTGGGTGCGATTATCTGCTACTCACCGTTCTCTTAGGTGCTCGTAAGGAAGAAACAGCATCTTTATGTTGGAGGGAAGCTCTCACCAATGAAGAAGCAAAAACGACAAGCTATGTTGACCTGAGTAACAGAACTATCCGTTTTTACGACACTAAGAATCGAAACGATCACGAGCTTCCGATTTGTGATGCCGTCAAAAGAATTTTGGAAGATAGAAGAGACATAGTAAACGATACGGTAACCCGGAAGGACAAACAGAAGTGGGTTTTCCCGGCCCGTTCTTCTCGAAGTAAAGTTGGTCATTATTCCGATAGCAAAAGTTTAAGAGAATATCTTTGCCAAGAAGCGGGAATTTTGAAGCTTGGTATGCATGACCTACGAAGGACATTTGGTAGGGTTGCTGAAGAACTTGTTTCATATGCCGTCGTTAAGAGACTGCTCAATCACAGAAATACAACAGATCCAACCGAAAGGTATGCAGAACCTGATCAAGAACGGATTTTTGAAGCATTACAAAGGATTGAGTTGCATATGCTTATGACTGCTCCTAAATTATACAATGTGTTACTTGCTTCGGCTAAGTATCCTCCATTACCTGAAACGAGGGAGTGAAGATGAGTGTGGTGGAAGTTTTGCGGGAGTATTCAGAGGTATGGAAACTATTTGGTCAAATGCCTGATTCTGCCACTGTAAATAGTGAGCTTGCTTCTGTCTTTCTTGGCATAAGCATCAAAACCCTTGCCCGATATAGACAAAATGGGGGAGGACCACCTTATATCCAATACCAAGCAGAAGATACGAAAGCGAGAAATCAGCGGGTTCTCTATGTATTAGGTGATCTGCGAGTTTGGAGAGATATCCATAAAGTAAGTAGTTCAATGCATGGTGCTCAGGTTCGTGGTTTGGCTTTTACATCATTGACCGACTTTATAGAAGAACATCCTTTTATCGTCAGAAATAAAATTATCCAAAAAAGAAAAATTAAACGGTTAGGAGTTAGCAAATCAGAAACTGAGATCTACGATGATGTTATCTTAGGGCATATACTCTGTGTGGAAGAAACAGTTTTAACAGGCGAATTATCTAATAACGGTTTGCAAGTTATTTGGATTTCAATTGAAGAAGCTTTAAAGAAACATTGGGAACATAACGATGATAAAAATAAATTTTTAAAATGTTTTAAGTTGTGCACAGAAGAAATTATTACAAATGCAGAAATAATTAGCGATTATGATTTTTTAAAACAGCAATTGAGGTGATAATGAAAATTACACAAATGGAGATCAAAGGTTTTAAGAGCTTTGATAATGTAGGGCAAACTATAAATATAAATTCATTCACCAGCTTAATTGGAGGGAACGGAACAGGAAAAACGGCAGTTTTACTCGCATTAACAAGAATGTTTGGTGTCAAAAGCTCCGATAGAATTATTCAAGTTGATGATTTTTATGTTCCTCCTGGGGATGAAATCGATACTCAAGATGAAAGAGAGCTATCAGTTCGTGTAAAATTCGAATTCGCAGATTTGGAAGATGGTGAGGACAATACAGTTGCAGATTTCTTTAAGCATTTAGTTTCAAGTGAAGCGGCAGAGATCCCATACTGTACTGCAAAATTAAAAGCAAAATGGACAAAGACTAACCTTGCAGAAGGAGATATAGAAAGCGACCTAGTGTGGGAAATCGGGGAGTATGAAAAAAATATAACAGCATATGAAAGATCGAAAATTCATGTTCATTATGTCCCTGCATACCGAGATCCTGCCCAACAACTGAAGCAAACAGCCGGAACCATCATGCACCGTCTGATAAATGCGGTCGAATGGTCTGAAAAAATGGGCTCAACAGTTGACGAGGTAGCGGTATCAATCGGAAATCAATTTCAGGAAGAAGTGGGAGTCAAGACAATAACTTCATCTTTAGGAAAAAATTGGAAAACGCTTTTCAGCGGAGGATATTTCGAAGAACTTCAAATCAAGCCAGTAGTGAATGGCATTGAAGATGTATTAAAACATATCGATACTGTATTTTTACCCAGCCCGAACACTCAACCATTACCAACTGAAAGATTGAGTGATGGTATGAAATCATTATTTTATTTATCTTTAGTTAAATCTGCATTTGATATTGAAGATGAGATAATCAATTCGGAAGGAAAAGAATTATCAATATCAGTAGAAGCATTAGATCCTCCAAACTTAACAATAATATTAATTGAAGAGCCAGAAAACCATCTCTCACCACAATATTTAGGACGAATTGTTAAGCTATGTGAAGAGATATCTGAGAATGATCGAGCACAGATTTTATTAACAACACATGCACCATCTTTACTTAATAGAGTAGAGCCTGAAAATATAAGGTATTTCCGTCTTAATGATAATAAAAATACAATCGTAAAGGAAATATTATTACCAAGCGAAGAAGAAGATGATGCAGACAGTGTCGATACTTTCACATATGTCAAGGAAGCCGTCAAAGCATATCCGGAAATATATTTTGCAAAAGTTGTCATTCTTGGTGAAGGAGATAGTGAAGAAATAGTCATACCTAAAATAGCTCAGGTAAATGGCATAGAGCTTGATACTTCATTGATAACATTTGCTCCATTAGGTGGGCGATATGTTAATCACTTTTGGAAATTACTCAATGAGCTTTCAATTCCTCATGTAACTCTTCTTGATTACGATTTAAGAAGAGGCGGTGGTGGATGGGGGCGAATAAAATACGTTATCAAACAATTAATCGCAAATGGATGTGATAAAAATATTATCCTCAATACCACTAAAGGAATGATATCCGATGCGGAACTCCAAGAAATGCATGAATGGGGAGAAGATGAAAATATTGAAAAATCTTGGATAAAGTTTTTCGAAGACTATAATGTCTACTTTTCCTATCCTTATGATTTGGATTGGATAATGTTAAATGCTTTTCCGACAAGCTATCATTCTTTTATTCCTGATAATGGCGGTCCAAAAATACTCAAAAAGACAGATGCTAAATATATTGATAAAACAAAAAATGCTATAGCTTCAGTATTAAAGAAAGATGCAGAAGATATTGATATCAAATCTTTTAAAGACCACGAACAATATTACTGGTATCGATATTTATTCCTTGGTAGAGGCAAACCGTTGTCTCATAACTATGTCTTAAATAAGCTCGATAATGATTCATTAAAAAATGATGCACCGATTGTATTGAAAGAACTAATCAAAAAAGTGAGAGGATTACTTTAATGCCAACTATTAAAGATGCAGATTGGGTATTAAAGGATATCCAAGAAGTCGAAGATGAAGCAATGAAAGTGATACGGAATAGTACAGAGCATAATCTCGTTCTTGCAGGTCCCGGTTCAGGTAAAACTGAATTATTGGCTCAAAAAGCATGTTTTTTAATTGAAACGGGAAAATGTAGTAAGAAAAAAATCATCGCACTATCTTTCAAAAAAGATGCGGCAAAAAACCTACAAGATCGAGTCAACTCACGGCTTGATTTAAAATTTAGGAGTAAGTTTGAATCCACGACATTTGATGCTTTCTGTAAAAGTATTGTAGATAGATTTAAAGGTACTCTTCCGAAGTTTTATCGTCCTTCAGACGATTATGAAATTATTTCTCTTAATAAAAAAGAATTTATAGCAGAAATAAAAAGAGAGGCATTGGGTTTTGAGGGGTTGACATCATTTGAATTAAGTAAAATAAAGCATTCAAATTTTGAAGAAAAATACATTGTAATTCCTTATAAAGAAGAAGCAAGGCATACAATTAATGGAAGGATAAGATATTTTGTATGGACTCATTTATTGAAAGGTAAGTCAAGAATTTCATTCAAAATGATAAATTACCTTGCTAATAGAATTATAAAGAAAAATAGTTTCCTATCAAACGCCATTAATTCAACGTATGAATATGCCTTTATTGATGAGTTTCAAGACACTACATCTAAGCAATATGAGGTATTTAAAAGTATTTTCTTTGATCGAGCTATAAAAATCACAGTTGTTGGTGATACAAAACAAAGAATAATGGGGTGGGCAGGAGCATTACCCAATGCCTTTGATCTTTTTAGAAAAGACTTTGCCGTTGAAAAACATAATGAATTAGCAAGAAATAGAAGGTCATTAAAAAATTTGATAAGTTATCAAAGACTAATGGAAGCCTTCATGAATGAAGCTGAAAAAAAAGCAGAGTTAATTTTAAATAAGGGTGAGGGTTTAGCAAGGTTAATGCAGTTTGATGAAGTTGACCAAGAGGCGTGTTATATTTCTTTACTTATTAAAAATGGATTGATGAAGGCATCGATCCAAGGGATATATGTATTTTATCAAAAAGTGTGGCCGAACAGTACTCACAAAAAATAATCTCAGAGTTAGATGATTCTGGTGTGAAATGCCGTATTGAAAATGATTATCAAGAATTATTGAACGAAGCAATAGTACAATTGGTTCTACAGCTTCTAATGTTTGTTTGTAATAGAAAATCCATTGAGTGCTGGGGAGCTACAATGGAACTTTTATGCAACATTAGAGGAGTAAGTAAAAGAGGTGATGTTACTCGTTTAGAAAAAGAGTTAAGTAATTTCATCAAGGCTAATAAGGAAGTTAAAAGTGATGTTGTTGATTATTTAAAGGGCTTACTAACAATATTTGGTATCCCTGAGTTAAAATCTTATTTTCCGCAATATATGAATGGTAATGGCTTAGAGCATAATATTAATATTCTTTCTAAATATCTCGAAGCATTAGATATAAAAAATAATATGTCAAATGCTATAGATATGTTGAGTGGAAATGAAACTGTACCTTTCATGACTATCCATAAAAGTAAAGGTTTAGAATTTAAAAAGGTCGTTATAGTAGGACTTGAACCGGATGCTTACTTTGGTGATGAAGAAGGACAAATAGAAAATCAAAAAACAGTTTTTGTAGGATTTTCAAGAGCTATTGATGAAGTGTTCATGACTCGTTGTAAACTAAGGAGGGATAATTTTGGTAATGTCTCCAGACAAGACTTTAATAAAATACCGCTGATAACCGATATGCTAACTTATTGTGGTATCGAGGCTGAAAGCTATCCAGGTTGAACAGATGATGGCGATCTGAAATCGCCATCATTTTTATTTTGTTTTTTGCATACTCAAATTGAAATTGCTTCCAATTTCGTTAATAACTTCCAACGTTAACTGGCTTTTTGAAGATTTTATTATTTTATAGGATTGGTTTTTCCCATCTGCCATATTCTCCTCAATAGTTGGTAACTTTTTATTGTTTATCACCTCTATTTTCAGTGGATCAAGAATTTCGTTATTTAAAACCAGCTTCATAGGTTTTGTTTTTAAACTATTTAATGATGTAATTAACTCATTATCATATAGTTGCCAATCACCAGCACCGTCAGAAAGATAGTCTATGAATATATGGTCACCTGGAGCATAAGAATCAATAGAGATACTGCCATGAAAGTTGTATTTTCCATTAGAGAAGAAGGTCGTTTTTCCATTAACCCTAACGGTATTCCCTTTTACGGTGTAAGAGTAATCAGATAGCCAGCTTCCTACAATACTGTCATATCTCTTAGTAGAAGGGGAGGTCGGGTTGTAGTACGCATAGATTGCGAATGCTGTCGCTATAATACCGCATAAAGAACCTGTAACTCCTATTATCTTTAATAATGTAGAAATTTTTCGCCCCATGAAACATTACTCATATAATATAGAACGTTAGATGAGTAATTTTATCATCATATAGTTGTCTTTAACACAGTTGGTTACGTTTTCGTACACCGTACATTTCAACATTTGCTAATTTCTTATTTGTACATTACAAAACAAATTACACTTTAAGATTATTTATTTTAAATCAATAAGTTACTAACTAAGGTAAATATAGGGGACTATATATTCACCTTAAGGTGAATATATGGCCGATTCGTTATTGGAGCCTCAATTAATAAGGTTGTTGAAAATAATTAAAAATAAATTTGTAACTTGCTAAAAAATTATGTTACCTATAAATAAAAATGAATTATGGGGTAACAATGAAGAGTGAATATTTAGTTAAAAAGATAATGACGAAAGGGGGAGAAAGATTTTGTATGATATTAAATTCAAACTCTGGCCTGCCGTTATACTATCAAAATGTATATCTTGGTTTGCTTGGGCGACAGAAAAATAAGTCGTTCAATACTATATTGAGAAACGCCTATGTTTTGATCCTTTTTGAAAAATACTTGATTAAGGAAAATATAAGTATACTCGAAAGAGTAAGTAACAAGACTTTTTTAAGCTATACAGAGTTATATTCATTATCAGAGTTTCTTAGAGTGAAAAGGAAGAAACGTAAAATAATTGATATGGTGACATACAAAAAGGTCAACGAAGAAAATCTACATTATCGACTTACAGTTATTAGCGACTATATATCATGGATTTATGATTCGTTTTATAGAGGTTCTGTGTATGAAACAAATTCATTGCTAAAATTCATTAAATCCAACTTTCAAAAGCATAAACCTAAGATAACTTCATATTCTTATATGAGCGATAATTTCAAATCTTTAGAAAAAGAAACTGTAGAAGCTCTACTGGAATGTGTCAGTCCTGAAAGCGAATACAATCCATTTGAGAGGAATTGTCGGAAAAGAAATCAACTTGCTATATTAATACTTTATGAAACTGGAATGCGAGGAGGGGAGCTTTTAAACTTAAAGATATCAGATTTTAAAAGAAAGCAAAGATATCTGAAAATATCCAAAAGAATAAATGACCCAGAAGATCCCAGAGTATTTCAACCACTCGTAAAAACGGTTGAGAGAGAGATTAATATCAGTGAAAGGTTATGTATGCAGATAAGTTCATATATTGAAGGTGAGAGATCATATCATGCTAAATGTAAGAATCATGATTATCTATTAGTTACTCACAAATCCGGAGTTACAGAAGGATTACCATTAACCATAAGTGCATATAACAAAATTATGAGAAAAATAAAAGAAATTGAATATGAAGGAAGCTCTTTCAGACACTTCACTGGACATTGTTTACGACATACATGGAACTATATATACAGCTTAAAGTATATAGGTGTAACAGACCCATATAAATTAAACGAGTTAGATAGAATCCGGTGCATTAGAATGGGTTGGAAAGTAAACTCAAAATCAGTTCTGATTTATAATAATAGATTTATAAGCGAAGAGGCTTCCAGGGCTTTCCAGGAAGCAGATTTACTAAAAGAAGAAAAAATAAATAATAATAAAGGAGGAGTGAATGGAGAAATCGATTTTAGAAAAGCTCTCGGTATTAAAAGTAAAAGATAGCGGATTTGAATTCAATGTAAAGGATAATGTTTGGGTTCTTAGTAAAGACATAAAGTTGAATTTGTTATATTTAGAAAATACAATCAACTTATCTTTATTATCACTTGTAAAAGAAACTCTTGCATATACCGCTGTACATTTTAGCTCTGCTTATACGAGAAAGTTCTACTTTGCCATTAAGAAATTAATTGTATTTAATAATGGTGAGTTGAAAGAGTTTGAGTGTGGTTTGTTGAAACGGTTCTACAATACATTCTTAAAAATAAACTATACGCATGTAGAAAGTATGAAATACTTTCTAATAAAATTTCATGAGTTACACAATAAAGTCTTAAAACAAGAGGTTATAGATTTAATCTCAAAATGGAAAGTCGCAAAACCCAGGACAACTACGGCCTATAATGAAAGGCAAAAATACTTAAGGCCACTGCCTGATAATGAAATGAAGCACTTAATATTTAGTATTACAAAAGAATATAATGAAGGCAACATAACCATGAATGATTATCTTTTGGTTATGCTACTAATTTATACTGGTCGAAGACCAATGCAGATAGCACAACTTAAGAGAAAAGACCTTTATATTAAAAATGAAGGTAATTATTTAAATATTCCGAGATTAAAACAAGGTGGAAAGTTTCGAACTGATTTCACTGAATTGAAAATTAGTGATAATTTATTTGATTCATTATCCGAGCTTAAAGCCATAGTTAAAGCTTTTGTACAAAATGAAGCTCAGGATAAATTAAGCAAAGAAGAATTAGATAATCTCCCATTATTTATTGACCCAAGCTTTTTTAATTCTGGTTATAAGATTAACGAATTTTATGAAAATAACTTTGTAAACTTACATATGAGTTCAAAGACAATTACAAGTCGATTGCAATCTGTTCACCGTAGAGTTAGTGGTAATAAAAATTCTACAATAAACTCCCGACAGTTAAGGATTACTCTGGCAACAAGACTTGCTCAAAGAGGATATGGGTTAAGTACTTTAGCTAAAGTTCTGGATCATACAAATTTGAAATCCGTACTATCTTATGCGAAAAATAACGAGGAGTTTTCGTTCAGAATAGAACAAGCAATTAATGAATCAATAAGCCCCTATGCTTCTTCATTTCTAATGGATAGTGAGGGTATCACATTCAAAATGATTGAGGATTTGATTAATATAAAAAAACTAACTAATCAATTAATATCCAATCATTCAAAACAATCAGAAGTAGAACTATTGGTTGCTTTATTCACAAGTGTAGAGAGTAAAATCAATACAATAATAAAGTTTCTTAACACTGAAGAGGAATAAATACCATGTATTTTAAAAATTATGATTTTTTCGCAAATGAAGTAAGAGTTCAAGCAGAAAGAGACAATATAATAAACTGGAGTAGCCTATCATGGGGGAAAGGAGTGGCTTTCAAAAAGTTTAGTTATAAAATAAATGATATAAATATGGGGGAGCATTTTCAACAGTTAGCGAAAGTCCTTATATATAGAGAATGTTTCCCTAATGTGCATAAATCACTGATTTATCTGACAACAATCAAGCTTATGGAATATTCATATATGGAATTAAATGTTGATCTTCATATCGTTAACTTAAATTCAGAAATTATATTCAATATTGTAGATCAAGCTGAAAAAAATTACTCAATCAATCGTGCATGTGCAATAGAAAAAACACTGAAAGAAATTTTAGAAGTCTTAGCAACCAAAAACATAATAAACCCAAGACTCAGCAGGTTTAACACCAGGTTGAGAGGGATTTCAAATAAATCAGCAAGGGATATTTCAGAACAAAATAATGTTAAAAAGAAGTTACCCGAAGACGATGTGATTGATTTTATAGGTAGAGTATTTCGTTCTGAAGATAAAAGTGAACGAGATATATTTACCACCTCTATTATAGCTTTACTTCTTTGTGCCCCTACACGAATATCTGAGATCATAAACCTTGAAGTAGATTGTGAAGTTGAAGGGACTGATTCTGAGGGGAAAGCTACTTATGGCATTCGCTATTTCTGTGCAAAAGGGTATGGTGATAGTATTAAGTGGATTCCAAGTAATATGAAACCAATAGCCAGATTAGCTATCCAAAGGTTAAAAAATTTATCTCATACAGCAAGGGCTATCGCTGCTATCCGCGAAAATGGTGAATTAGAATTTTACAACCTGTTAGGAACAGAACCAGAGGCAAATGATTTTTATACAAAGCTGTGCGATATCTTGAATATAAAAAACAAAAACTCCTTTAATATCAGGACACAAAATGTCTTGGCAAAGGTCGAAGAGGAGAGAATTAGTGCAAAAGAATTTTGGAACGAATTTTTAAATTATGAGGAAAATACAGATCATTGGAATGATTTTTTTATTCCTACCAAACTCAGCAATAAACTCTTACTGTTAGCTAAAGATCAATTGCATATGAAAAAGGGAAGTGACTTATTTCATGTTGCACCTGCAACTAAAAAATTATTTTTTGCAGACTTCAAGAAAAGATCAGGTGCAGGGAAAGATAGTGCTTTAAATTTCTTTCAAAGGCATAAATCGTTACAACCAGATGGTATGAAAGAAGTGTTTAGAAGCCATCAGCCAAGGCATCTTTTGAATACGCTTGCTCAAAGGGCTATGTTATCTGAGGTGGAAATAGCATTTTGGTCAGGAAGACGAAGTGTGGAACAAAATAGTGTTTATGACAACAGAAGTTGGGAAGAATTGAGAAATATCGAGAGGAAGGTGTTATTTTCCGAAGAAATGTTATCTGGTTTAGGAGAAGGAGTTAGATTTGAACTAATTGCTAAGATCAAAGAGAATTTAGAATCACTGCGCAATAATTATGAATTATATAAAAGCCAGCATGATAATCAACGAGTGAAAATACTTGTTAAGGAAATTAAAGAAATCGATAAAATCATAAGCCATATCATTAGATATTACAATAAAGGTGACGAACATGAGCAAAAAGTTTAGTAGTAAAGATATTGAGTTTATTCTTGATAGAATAAACAGCTGGGAAGGAGATATAACTTGGGTTGGGATTTGTGACTCACTTGAAGAACATTTTGGAAAAAAACCATCACGACAAGCTCTTTCAAGACATACCGCTATAAAATATGCATATAACCAGAAGAAGAAAAATAAATATAATACTGTTACGAATATTAAAAAACCTCAGAGTCTCGCTTATGCTTCGAATAAAATTCGAACATTAGAATCTGAAAATGCGAGATTACTAAATGAGAATAATAGACTTCTTGTTATGGTTAGAGACCTTCAGATGGTCGCATACAGCAAAGGTCTTAGAGAAGATCAAATTTTTCCCCAAAACAAAAAATAATTTCAATATTAATAGGTTTTGTCTATTGATATTTTTTAAATGTGTGGTAATTATATATGTATTGTCAGGAAGACAAAATCAAATTTTGCAAGGATGCAACTTATGAACAAAAACAATTTTGATTCAGTAATGACACTTGAAGAGCAGCTTGTTGTCATCGTAGATAAATATATCTCTAAACGATACCAGCCCGGAGATAAAAGTTTCTCTCACCAACTCTACCTGGTGTTCGTTGGCTATCACTTAAAGTATTTCTATCCGAAACGGATATACACCCGATCTAACCGAAACATAGACAACATTATGGCGATGTTCAGTTCTGTGTATAAATGTCTGACAGGTAATCTGTTACGACGATTAAACAACAAAGAAGCCGTTCTCCGTGAGCTAAACTCTCTTGTTAACTATATCGATAGCAATCAAGAAAAGGCAGAAGAGATATATTCTATTGTAAGAACACAGTATGAAATGAAGATGATAGATAAAGAACTGACACATGAGGTAGTTCGTGCGAGCAAGATAAGATTATAAAGGCACCAGAGAATTATGTATTACAGCTTGAGTAAGCTATGGAAATGAAGACTTTTATTAGTGTTATTTCTTCAATTTTGTATTATTTCCTGCATTCATATAGAACAGAGCAATCGGAAGTAAGCATATTCGCACTCACTACCTTATAATAGCAAGTAATTACTACCAAAATTAATAGGTGGCGATGTTATAAGCCATAATTCATAATTTTCTTTACTATCTGGGAGTAGTAAGGCTATCATAACTTGAAACAGACCACTTCTAAGATTGTGTAATCTAAAATATATAGGATAATGATTGCGTAATGAACATAATAAATAGTAATCTTAAAAAGACTTTGACCATCCTCATTTTTTTGATTTTTGCTATTTTAAGTTCTTTTTCTTTTTATCTAAACTTACCTGCTTCCGGCTACTGCCTTATGTATCTTCCTTTTATTATAGGGTTGATATTCTGCTATTTTCTGTATCCTAAATATAAAAAGGCATTAAAGTCATATGTTGATTCAATATTATATTTTCAAGCTTCGCTGGTTGCAATTATTTTGGTTATAAAAACTGTAATTAAAGTTCCAGAAGATATTTTTACACAGCATTTAAATAGTATTCACGGGTTCTTATATGTTTATGCCATGGCAATTGTTGCTGTAATAAAGTGTTGTGTTTCTTACTGTGATGGGTATTTATCTTATATGGACGAAAGAGAACAACACATAAAAGAAGCAAATGAAATAAACAAAAAAAAAGAAGATGCTATAAAAAATAATAAAATATCATTAATTACAGGAGTTTCCATTTTTACCTTGTTATTATTACTTTTTAAATGAATCTTTTTCAGGTTCAACCGTTGCTATCATCACTAAAAGAGGTGAGAATACTAAAGAAAATATAATTATGGTTGATGTGACCCAATACAAGAATGTATTTTGGTGATGGTTAGCTAAATAAATAAATGATATTATATTTGCCAAAATGCAAACTAAAATAAAAATATAGCGTTTTTTCATTGGGTTTTTCTCCTCTGGTTTATTTTTATATTTTCATCTTATATCTAATTTTGTCAAATTTTTTTAAATTTACTTGTGCTACTTTATAATCATGATCAGCCAAATAAAAAAGCCCCTTGCGTTAGGGGCTTTAACGGTGGATAGTTTTTGATTTTTATTGTTGTATTTCTTTCCAGACACCATCAGCTTTCACAAGCTTAACAGGCTTTGTCTGTTTCATATTGCTAATGGATGCATCGACAATGCAGTTATAAACATTGTTTGCTTCTTCTGTGCAACTAACTTTTTTCACATAATCTATTTTTAAAAGGTCTTTTTCGGGAATACTTGAGTTCAGAGCTTTCATACTTGCATTTGATCTATCTACAACACTTTTGAAAGCATTGTATATGTCTTTTTCAGAAGGTTCGGAATTACAGGCTGTTAATAGAAAAGTCGAAAGGAGAACTGCGAGAATTGAGTATGTTTTCATTTTCTTATCCAGGAAACGATTAATTAAGAATGCCAGATTTTGTATTGTTATTATCAGTAGAGAATGTCCATTTGCTTACGGTTTCTCCATTGAAGTCGATTTCGAGAGTTTTAGACTGAGTCTGGGAACCGCCAGTTAGCAAACCGACAACAGGGATAAAAGTCGAGGCATTGAACTGATTGTTATACATTAAGTATCTCCACTGCTCGTTGCCATCGTCAAGAGTCGTTCTTGTATCTGGTTCACCTAACTTAGCGAGTAGCTCGTTCTTAGTAGTCTTGTTTTTAATGATCTTTGACTGAAGACTTTGTGCAGTTTCATTTTTAATTTGTTGGTTCCCTGATGTTGAGCAGCCAGAAATTAAAAATATTGCAATGAAAAAGGCGGTAACAATTGATTTATTCATTCTATCTTCCTTATTATATTTGGTAAGGGTTAACTTTTATGTGTGAAAACGGCTCTGTGGGCAAATTTCTTGCGTAAATAAAATCTTAAAGAAATTGCTGAGGCAAAATAGATAACGACAGTTAATATAAAACTTTGACTGATAGCGAATATGAAGAAAGCAATTACTAACAGCACAATTCCTATGAGAAAAGCTAACCAGGATGAAACGGCTCCATATTTAATAGTCGAATGACAGCCAGTGCAGACACGAACACCATGTTCGCTTTCTTTAAAGCAAAATGGACACTTTATTGTTTCATTTTTCATAGCTATCCCAATCTGGAAGATTAAATGCTGTTTGTAGGGATTCTCGATGACTGGGTCGCTTTAGTAAAATTGCTTGTACCGATCGATGTTTGATTCATGATAGGTTAAAGCTATCATAAATAGATTATCGATCTGTAATAACGATCAATATTTTCTTGACTAAACACAAATTTATTACCATGGAATAGAGTGTGTTTACCAAAGTGATTTACAATTGCCTGTTTATAAAAGAATTTTTCTCGCCTTGTTTAAAGGTTGCATTACATGAATTTTTGTGAAGTGTGTGTGGGTTTTGTGAAGAATGGACTTACTATACCTTCGGAGAAGCTCTGCAAACCTTCTAAGAAATGGAAGCCAGCCGATAAACCTGAGATGCTTTTGCTGTTGTACTGCGTTTTTTTGAAGAATCTTCTCTGCGATTTCGTTTCGTCTTCCTTCTCTGAATCGCAGTTCGATTTGAGCAATTTTGTCGCCTATGCTTTCGCTTCGCACATTCGCTCTGGCAATCTGTTCGACAGGGACAGGGACAGGGACAGGGACAGGGACAGGGACAGGGACAGCTTCCTTTGTCGCTCGAAGAGATTCTAGATGGTCTGGGTTGTAGTTGAGCCTGTTACTAAGATTTGCCCAACTGTAGCTCTTGCCCAATTGCGAAGCTTTGAAAGCTATATCGCGGTAAGAGAATGAGAAGCCGTTCATCTTACCGGTAGAAGCAATATTAGCAGTCCAGCCGACTTCGGCTTCTTCCAGTCGTTTTATGAAAGTTAAAAGATCAGGTGTATCTGCAAAACTTTTATCAAGTATCTGTTGGAGAGCTTGCTTAGGGGAGGGAGCACCAGTCCGAGCCGATAGCATTTGTTCGTTTCGAGAGATTCTCTTCCGCTTCGGTTGCTTTGGTGCAATGGAAGGTGCTGTCTTGGTCGCTGTCAGACCGTGAGCGATTTCGAGTTCACTAATGATCTGGGTGCTGATGAGGTTTTCGTTTCTGCCAAGGTATAGCTTACCAGCATAGAGGTCTATCCTGCTTGCAATGATATGTATATGCTGGCCATCGTCGTCATGAAGCACATAGCAACGAAGGTGAGTATCACTGAATCCCATTCTCTTCATATAGTCATCTGCGATGCTTGACCACTGTTCAGCCGTTAGTGATTCACCATCGGGTAATCGAAGCGAGTTGTGCCAAACTGGTTTTGCGACATCCTGGCGAAGATGCTTAGTGCTATCGAATTCAGCGATCAGTTCAAGGGCTGAATCACCTAACATGTTCCCGCCAATGACGACTGGATCACTTTTGTGGTGTGCTCCCGGTTTCAATGCATATTGGACAACACCAGCGAAGCTCTTACCTCTCTTGATCTTCTGCATTCCTTTCATGCGAAAAACTACCTTACGGACGGATCAGAACCTGTAAGACATGAGCGAAGCTCTTTAATCTGCTTTTTAACAGCGAAGATCTCTGTTTTCGTCAGTTCACTATTACTGCTTTTAGTATCAAGGTGGATTATTAGACGATTTAGCTTTTGAGATATATCAGACAATGATTGCCAAACTTCTAAATTGATTGCAGGAATGGTCGGAGGAAGCTTTTGAAGTGATGCCATGCGAAGCCATTCACCTTTGCGTTTATCACCACGGCTTGCATTGAGAAGCTCTAACTCTTCTTTATTTAATCGTACACTTACACAGTGTATTCGCAATGATTGAGATTTATTATCGCTAATAGGCTTGAAATTATTTGTATACGACAATGTTATTATTTTACCCATATAAACTCCTTTTTATATGTTTATTCGCTTTAAAGTGAGCAATTCCTTTGCAGCACATTATATATTTATAGTGGAAATACAATTCATGTCAATGAGTTAGGTTAGACTTTGACTTTCTTTTTCAACCGAAGGGCGAAAAACAAGGGAACTCAAAGAAGCGGAGCTTCGATGAGTTAGCCCTTGCTGTTTATATTGTTTAACCTTTATTTTGCTGAGTTAATATCATGTTTAGTACAAACTCTTTTTCTTCATAATCACTAAAATCTTCAAAATCCCACCCGTCCAATCTTTTGAATTGTGGAAAAAAGTTAATATAACCATCAAAATTGGTTTGTTGACTAAATGCAATTTCATTACTCTTAAATAAAGGTATTATGAATATATAAGTTAGGAACGTATAATGAAATTCCCCTACGGCATAAGGAAGATTCTGTTTTTTATTTTTAGAAAGATAAACAATTAAGGATGGTTCTTTGTGATAAAGTTGGTAGTTTTTTAATATGGCTATTTTAGGAAGTTTTTCATAGAATTTAGTAGGTGACCTTATCCATTCTATAGTTTCATTAAATTCATACAAGTCTTTCCTGTCATTAATGACACTCAAAGCAAACTTCACAAGTGATTTATAAATATTTTGTTTGCGAATTTTTTGATGGAAATGTAAATCTACATTTTTTGGTGGTTCTAAATCAGAATTACAAGGTTCAGGATCTGTTGGTGTATGTGCTAAAACGAAATCCACATGTCGGTCATGCCCATCAATAGTTTTATTAATATATTCGAAAGAAAAGTTTTTTCCTTTGATTTTAGAAACTTTGTTGTCTTTGTTTTTAATTCTAAAAAATGATGAATATAATTTCAAGTATGTATCAATATCTCTTTCAATATTCTGATCGAAATATTCATTGCAAAAATCACACTCTTCATTGAGAATTATTTTTTTATTGCCAAGAGACTCTGAAATGGCATGAGCTTCTTTTGAAAATGTTGGGGGGGAGTCGTTTTTATTATTACAAAATCTACACACTCTGTTAGCTTTAAACCCTTCTCCAATCTTTATTTTTCCTTTTACTCCCTTAGGATCAATCCCATGCATAGAATATTGATCTATAAAGTCGCTGAAGTTAGAATTAAAAAATTCAATATGGACATCTTTACTTACTTTATCAAGATGGGCTAATGAAAGAGAAGTATGTAATTTAATTAATTGTGTCTGACTAACATTTTCTATCGCTGGTAACAGATAAAAATGTTCATTTTCCTCAAGGTTGTTAATGAAAGTGTTTAATCGGTTCAAGCTTGGGGATTTGTTTTTATATTTATTAATGTATTGGTTAATTCTAAATCTAAGCTCTTTGGTGTTTTTTATTAGCGATAACACACATCCTATATCTTTATCAAATTCATATTTTGGGTCTAAAGCAAAAGTTATTTCACTCATTGAAAGAAAAAAATCATATGAATTAGACATTGTCCCTAACATATGATGCTTATCCTTGGATATGAAATTGAACCAAATTCTAATTTGTGTTTGATACATTGTAGAGATCCTTTTCTTAATAAATATAGTGTCATGTATCTTAGTTCATGATAAGCCAAGTTGATTGAAGTCAACAGTCTTTTTTAAGTATGCTAGGTGTATATTTAACTGTGTATCCTTAATTAATGTTATTAATTATCAATTGATTGCTGTGTAATGATTATACTGCTGCATCATGGGCGTATGGGCGTCGAAATTTTCTATTGCACTCATGGGGTTATGTCCGGTTCCCTGATATTAAATGGGGTGTGATGGTTTTTATTTTCGTTGTAATCACATAAGGCGCACATGATACCGGAGTTAATCATTTCAGGGGAAGAAGCGAACGGCGAGTTCTTGATGCTGGTTCCGGGAAAGATGCTGTTTTGCAGCTTTTGCGTGATGCTTATGAAGCAAGTACGCAAAATTGCGTCGGTTGGCGAACCCTTCTTCTTTAGAGTCATAGTGCCCTTTAAGATTAAGATGTAATATAAATACATCTTAATGAGGTGGAGGCAGCATGTCCGGCAAGCGTATCTCTCGTGAAAAACTGACGATTAAAAAAATGATCGATCTTTATCAAGCGAAATGCCCGCAGGCGTCAGCGGAGCCGGAGCATTACGAGGCGTTGTTTGTTTACGCGCAAAAGCGGCTGGATAAATGTGTGTTTGGCGAAGAGAAACCAGCCTGTAAGCAGTGTCCGGTGCACTGTTACCAGCCTGCAAAGCGTGAAGAGATGAAACAGATTATGCGTTGGGCCGGGCCGAGAATGCTGTGGCGTCATCCGATCTTAACCGTGCGTCATCTCATCGATGACAAGCGTCCGGTGCCAGAACTGCCGGAAAAATATCGTCCGAAAAAACCTCATGAATAGTATGCCGGACAGGCAGATCTGTCCGGCAATTTGCAGTTAAATCAATGCCGATTTATCAATTCCCAGCCGCTTCATCCGTGACAGCAGGGTCGTGCGTTTCAGCCCCAGACGTTGCGCAGCGCCTTTAGGCCCGGCAACCACGCCGTTGGTTTCTTTCAGCACGCGCACAATCAACTGATATTCATCTTCGCCCTCCTGAGCGACAACCGTTGCGGCAGGCGGCGTTTCAGGCTCCGGTAAAGCAATATCTGGCAATGACAGCTGCAGCACGTTGCCGCGTGTTAGCAATACCGCGCGCTCAATGACGTTTTCCAGTTCGCGTACGTTACCCGGCCACTCCATGTTGCTCAAGGTGCGCAGCGTCTCGGCAGGAATGCTGTCGATATTGCGCCCCAGACGACGGGCAATTTTGAAGGTAAAGGCTTTCGCCAGCAGCGGAATATCTTCCGGACGCTCGCGTAGTGGCGGAAGGTGGATCGGGAATACGTTCAGGCGGTAATAGAGATCGCTACGGAACTCACGGTCGGCGACCATTTTTTTCAGATCGCGGTTAGTCGCGGCGATTAGACGCACGTCCGTCTGAATGATTTTGTTGCTGCCGAGACGTTCAAACTCCTGTTCCTGTAATACACGCAGCAACTTCGGCTGTAACTCCAGTGGCATATCGCCCACTTCGTCGAGGAACAGAGAGCTTTTATCCGCCAGTTCAAAACGACCGATACGCTGGGCGCTGGCACCGGTAAAAGCCCCACGCTCATGACCAAACAGATCGCTCTCCAGCAATCCGGCAGGCATCGCCGCGCAGTTCATTTTGACCATGCGGCGATTATTACGCCCACTGAGATTATGGATAGCACGGGCAATCAGCTCTTTACCCGTGCCAGTTTCACCGAGGATCAGCACGGTACTGTCACTTTGCGCCACCATTTCAACTTGTTTAAGCACGCTGTACATGGCTTCGCTGCGGCCAATAATCTCGCCAAATTCACTATCAACATTGTTGAGCTGCTCGGTCAGGGCGAGGTTTTCATCAACCAGCCGTTCTTTCAGACGATGGATTTCCTGATAGGCGAGGGCGTTATCGACAGCGATTGCCACACGTTCGGCAATCTGGCGCAGTAAATTCAGATTGGTAGTGGTAAACACTTTCTCTTCGCATTGCGCCAGTCTCAGCACGCCCAGCATGGTGTCGCCAGACATCAGCGGTAACAGGCACAAGGTTTGAATCTGGTTGCCCCAGGTGTCGAACAACATGCGTTCATAGGGGGCTAAATCGTCCCGCTCGTGGAGATTGATCAGCAGCATCTCTTTACTTTTGAACACGCGTTCGGTGAGGGTTCCGGCTTCATCGACTTCGCTCTGTTCGTGGGCGGGATGTTGTTTATCAAGATAGTGAGTGGAGTAGATGTTGAGTTTGTTTTTACGGTGGCTGCGTAAGACAATGCTGATATCGTCAATGTCGAAATAGTAATGGATTTCTTTGGCGACTTCGCTGACCAGTTCGTCCATATCCAGGCGGGAAAGCACCGCGTTGGTAATGGCAACCAGGATGCGGAAGTTATCGCGCTCCCGGCATAACAACTCATAGTCGACATTGTTGACGACGCGGCTCTGGATTTGTTCGGTGACGACAGAAACGATCTGCGTAAATGTTTGCAGACGATTGAACTCTTTTTCGCTCCAGGGACGATCGTCATAACGAATAAATTCACAGCCACCAAAAATATGCCCTTCCGCCGCCAGTGGCATCAGGCAATAGTGACCAAATTTGGGGTATAGCCCACCTGCGGCCAGCTGCGGCCAGGTTTCACAAAATTCTTCGTAACTGCAATGCAGCGTATCAGGGCGCGACAAAATGCTGCGTACCGGACCGTGTGCCAGAACAGTTTCGTCTTCATATTTAATGGGGGTGTCTTTTTCACGCGATGCGTAATAAGACGCACGTTGAGTCTGCGCTTGCCACAACACAATAGCCGCGTTGTCGGCGAGCGCAGAACGCTTTACCAGTTGCGAAAGAGCCTCACACAGCGAGGCCAGATCGGGCTGCTGCAATAGTGTCCGAGTGATGTCGAACAACCCTTGCTGTCCGAGATCACTCATCGGTGTATATGACATTTTGTTCTTCCAGGAAAGCACCGCAAAGCGGTGCAAAAGATCATTGACTAACTATAGGAGATTTAGAATTTTATTAGCATATACGCGGAAGCGGTTCGGCGTGTGGTAAATCGAGGGTTCGTTTCACGCCATACAGACCGGCAAGACGAACACCTTTACGTTCCACCACTTCACCAATCAGCGCCGCGTCTTTTCCCAGTGGATGGGAATGTAACGCTGCCAGCACTTGCTCTGCCACGTTGCGTTCAACGGCGATCACCAGTTTGCCTTCGTTGGCAAAGTTCAGGGCGTCCAGTCCCAGCAGTTCGCAAACGCCGCGCACGGCAGGTTTAACCGGCAGCGCCGCTTCTGAAATTTCAATACCACAACCGCAGGCTGCCGCGAACTCATGAACCACCGCGTTTACACCACCACGGGTGGCATCACGCAGCGCTTTCACGCCGGGAATGTCACGCAGCGTCTGAATAAGCGGCGTCAGCACCGCGCAGTCGCTGACCAGTTCGCCATCCAGCCCCAACTGCTCACGCAGGTTAAGGATAGTCGCCCCGTGGTCGCCGAGTGTACCGCTAACCAGCAATACATCGCCTGCGGTTAGCGTCTGTGCGCCCCAGTGAATATTCGCCGGAATTGCGCCCATGCCAGCGGTGTTGATAAACAGTTTATCTGCCGCGCCGCGCTGCACCACTTTAGTATCGCCAGTAACGATGGCAATGCCTGCCGTGCGGGCGGTTTCTGCCATGCTGGTCACTACGGCTTTCAGTGTCTCCATCGGCAATCCTTCTTCGAGGATAAAGCCACAGGAGAGATAGCGCGGAATAGCGCCACTGACCGCAACGTCATTCGCGGTGCCGCAAATCGCCAGCTTGCCGATATTACCGCCAGGAAAGAACAGCGGGTCAATGACGTAACTGTCGGTGGAGAACGCCAGACGGTCGCCTTCCGCTACCAGCTGCGCCAGATCAAGACGTGCCTGATCTTCCTGCTCTGCCAGCCACGGGTTGGCAAAGGCTTCCATAAACAGGCTGTTGATTAATTGCTGCATCGCCTGGCCGCCGCTGCCGTGGGCGAGTTGGATATTATTCACGCTTCACTCTCCTGCTGACGATACTGATACCACGCGGCGCACGCTCCTTCGGAGGAGACCATCAGTGCACCAAATGCGGTTTGAGGATTACAGGTGTTACCAAACAGCGGGCATTGATGCGGCTTACATTTGCCCGTTAATACCTCACCACAACGCGCGCGCGGGTCATCGCAGACCTGCTGCGGTGCCGGGCGGAAATGTGCTTCGGCATCGAATCGTTGATAATCCGGCGTCAGGTGCACGCCAGAAGATTCAATCACGCCTAAGCCGCGCCATTCGCTGTCGCCGTTGACACAGAACACATCAGCAATTGCCTGTTGCGCCAGCAGGTTACCGGCATCCGGCACCACCCGACGATACTGATTCTCTACCTTGCTGTGGGCCGCTATTTTCTGCTCCACCAGCATCACCACGCCTTGCAGTAGATCAAGGGGTTCGAAACCAGCGACCACCAGCGGACGATGAAAATCGCTGGCGATAAAATTATAGGCATCAGTGCCGATAACCATACTAACGTGGCCCGGCGCGAGGAACGCGTCGATACCGTTATCCGGCTGTTCCAGCAAACTGCGCAGCGTCGGGATAAGCGTAATGTGCTGGCAGAAGAAGTAAAAATTCTGCACATCACGCGCTTTCGCCTGTTGCAGAGTGATAGCGGTGGTCGGCATAGTGGTTTCAAAACCTAAGCCGAAGAACACCACTTTGCGGGTTGGATTCTCCTGCGCCAGTTTCAACGCATCCATCGGCGAGTAAACGATGCGCACATCGGCACCGCGTGCTTTTGCCTGCAACAGCGATCCCTGTTTCCCCGGCACGCGCATGGCGTCGCCAAAGGTACAGAAGATGACTTCCGGATGGCTGGCAATCTCCACGCAGGTGTCGATTCTACCCATCGGCAGTACGCACACCGGGCAACCCGGACCGTGGATAAACTCAACGTTTTCAGGCAGTAACTGGTCGAGGCCGAATTTAAAAATAGCGTGGGTATGACCACCGCACACTTCCATAATCCGCAGAGGGCGTTCGGCGGTGTAAGAGAGATGTGAAGCACGTTCGCGCAGATGCTCAATTAACTGCATCACCTGTTCCGGCGCGCGATATTCATCAACAAAACGCATTATTTTTCCTCGCCATACAACAGCGCGCCGACATCCGGCTCAACGTCAAACATGTTTTGTAAGGCGTCGAGAGTGTCGCGTGCTTCGGCTTCATTAATTACGCTCATGGCAAAGCCAACGTGTACCAGTACCCACTGGCCCACGCGCGGCTGACCGTTTTCATCGCAGCTGCCGACTAACGTTAAATCGACATCGCGCTGAATGCCGCAGACGTCGACTTTTGCCTGGTTGCCGTCAATGGTGCGGATCTGGCCGGGAACGCCTATGCACATCGCTGTGTCTCCAGCCAGTTCAGCCACTGGTCCATCCCTTCACCGCTGGTGGCGGAAATAAGGATGATTTCAATTTCTGGATTGACTTCGCGGGCGCAGGCGATGCACTTCTCAACGTCAAAGTTGAGATACGGCAACAGGTCAACTTTGTTGAGCAGCATCAGCGAGGCGGCGGCAAACATATGCGGATATTTCAGCGGTTTGTCTTCACCTTCGGTAACGGAAAGCACCGCCACTTTGTGTTTTTCACCGAGATCGAAGCTGGCCGGGCATACGAGGTTGCCAACGTTTTCGATAAACAGAATACCGTTATCGTCCAGTGGCAGACGCGGTGCGGCGTCGGCAATCATCTGTGCGTCAAGATGGCAGCCTTTACCTGTGTTCACCTGAATCGCTGGTGTGCCGGTAGCGCGAATGCGTGCGGCATCGTTCACGGTTTGCTGGTCACCTTCAATAACCGCGCACGGAACGCTGTCTTTCAGGCGCATTAGGGTTTCCGTCAGCAGGGTGGTTTTACCGGAACCTGGGCTGGAAACCAGGTTGAGCACCAGTTGCTTGCGGGCAGCAAAGCGCGCGCGGTTGCGTTCAGCCAGACGGTTGTTTTTGTCCAGCACGTCAATTTCGACTTCCAGCATCCGACGCTGGCTCATGCCCGGTGCGTGAGTGCCCGCTTCGCCATGACCGTAATGCAGGTCGCCTTCTTCAGTCTGGCTGGGGGTAAATTCAGGCGCTTTAATGCCGGTGATTTTCATCTTCGGGCGTGCCGCCGGGGCAAATGGCGCGCTACGAAACGCGGAATGAGGGTTATGTTCATCACCCTCGATATACAGGTTGCCTTCACCGCAACCGCATGTTGTACACATCGCTCACTCCTGGTCTATTTCTATCCGCCGAATCTGTAAACCGTCGTCTGCCACAATCTGCAGCATGTCACCATGACACTGTGGACAGCGGCGGACGCGCTGGGTCAGTAGCGTCACATACTGTTGGCATGTTTCACACCAGCATTCGGCCTCTTGTTCTTCGAGGTGCAGTTTACAACCTTCCGCCACGCTGCCGCGGCAAACCAGATCAAAACAAAAGGCAAGAGAGCTGGTTTCGACACAAGAAAATGCGCCAATTTTGAGCCAGACCCCAGTTACGCGTTTTGCGCCGTGTTTTGCGGCCTGCTGTTCGATCAATTCCAGTGCCCGTTGGCAGAGGGTTATTTCGTGCATATCGCCTCCCATTAACTATTGCCAGCTACAAGCAATAATTGTGCCAGTGTTGATTATCCCTGCGGTGAATAATGTCGATGATGTCGAAATGACACGTCGACACGGCGACGAAATTCATCTTTAGCTTAAAAATCTCTTTAATAACAATAAATTAAAAGTTGGTACAAAAAATGCTTAAAGCTGGCATCTCTGTTAAACGGGTAACCTGACAATGACTATTTGGGAAATAAGCGAGAAAGCCGATTACATCGCACAGCGGCATCGTCGCCTACAGGACCAGTGGCACATCTACTGCAATTCGCTGGTTCAGGGGATCACGTTATCGAAAGCGCGCCTGCATCACGCCATGAGCTGCGCGCCGGACAAAGAACTCTGTTTCGTCCTTTTTGAACATTTTCGCATTTACGTCACCCTGGCGGATGGCTTTAACAGCCACACCATCGAGTATTACGTCGAAACAAAAGATGGCGAAGACAAACAGCGGATTGCGCAGGCGCAACTGAGCATTGACGGCATGATTGATGGCAAGGTCAACATCCGCGATCGCGAACAGGTTCTGGAACACTATCTCGAAAAAATCGCTGGCGTTTACGACAGCTTATACACCGCTATTGAAAACAATGTGCCGGTGAATTTAAGCCAACTGGTAAAGGGACAAAGCCCGGCAGCATGAGCTGAGGCTTTGCCCGTTTTGCAGGCGTTACGCCTGTCTGGGGATGGGCGTGTCGATGAGTGTCGAAAATGACATTTCATCGGCATGTTTTCGTCAAAAATGACAATCACCTGAGGAATGCCTGGTGAATCGTTTTGTAATTGCTGACTCCACGCTCTGTATCGGCTGCCACACTTGTGAGGCCGCCTGTTCAGAGACGCATCGCCAGCACGGCCTGCAATCAATGCCGCGCCTGAGAGTGATGCTGAATGAAAAAGAATCTGCGCCGCAGCTCTGTCACCACTGTGAAGATGCACCCTGCGCGGTGGTCTGCCCGGTTAACGCCATCACCCGCGTTGATGGGGCCGTGCAGTTGAATGAAAGTCTGTGCGTAAGCTGCAAACTGTGCGGCATCGCCTGCCCGTTTGGCGCAATTGAATTTTCCGGCAGCCGTCCGCTGGATATTCCTGCAAACGCCAATACCCCGAAAGCGCCACCGGCACCGCCTGCTCCGGCGCGTGTCAGCACATTGCTTGACTGGGTGCCAGGTATTCGCGCGATCGCCGTCAAATGTGACCTTTGTAGCTTTGATGAACAAGGTCCGGCCTGCGTGCGGATGTGCCCGACTAAAGCCCTGCATCTGGTGGATAACACCGATATCGCCCGCGTCAGCAAACGTAAGCGTGAGCTGACCTTTAACACGGACTTTGGCGATCTCACCTTGTTTCAGCAGGCTCAAAGTGGAGAGGCTAAATGAGCGCAATTTCCCTGATCAATAGCGGCGTGGCGTGGTTTGTCGCCGCCGCTGTTCTGGCATTTCTCTTTTCTTTTCAAAAGGCGCTAAGTGGCTGGATAGCCGGAATTGGCGGCGCGGTTGGTAGTCTGTATACGGCAGCCGCGGGCTTCACTGTACTGACTGGCGCGGTTGGCGTGAGCGGTGCGCTGTCGCTGGTAAGCTATGATGTGCAAATCTCTCCGCTTAACGCGATTTGGCTGATTACGCTCGGTCTGTGCGGTCTGTTTGTCAGCCTCTACAACATTGACTGGCATCGCCACGCGCAGGTGAAGTGCAACGGCTTGCAGATCAATATGTTGATGGCTGCCGCCGTCTGCGCCGTCATCGCCAGCAACCTCGGCATGTTCGTGGTAATGGCTGAAGTCATGGCCTTGTGTTCGGTGTTCCTTACCAGCAACAGCAAAGAGGGCAAACTGTGGTTTGCGCTGGGGCGTCTTGGCACTCTGCTGCTGGTGATTGCTTGCTGGCTGCTGTGGCAGCGTTATGGCACGCTGGATCTGCGCCTGCTGGATATGCGTATGCAACAGCTGCCGCTCGGTTCCGATATCTGGCTGCTCGGTGTGATTGGCTTTGGCCTGCTGGCCGGGATTATTCCGCTGCACGGCTGGGTGCCGCAGGCACATGCGAACGCCTCTGCGCCAGCTGCCGCGTTGTTTTCTACGGTAGTCATGAAAATTGGCCTGCTGGGCATTTTAACCCTGTCACTGCTGGGCGGTAATGCACCGCTGTGGTGGGGGATCGCGCTGCTGGTGCTCGGCATGATCACCGCGTTTGTCGGTGGTCTGTATGCGCTGATGGAGCACAACATCCAGCGCCTGCTGGCTTACCACACCCTGGAAAATATCGGCATTATCCTGCTGGGGCTGGGCGCTGGCGTAACGGGTATCGCGCTCGAACAACCGGCACTGATTGCTCTTGGCCTGGTCGGTGGTCTGTACCATCTACTTAACCATAGCCTGTTCAAAAGCGTACTGTTCCTCGGGGCGGGGAGCGTCTGGTTCCGTACCGGTCATCGCGATATCGAAAAACTCGGTGGTATTGGCAAGAAAATGCCGGTTATCTCCATCGCCATGTTAGTCGGGTTGATGGCAATGGCTGCGCTGCCGCCGCTGAACGGGTTTGCCGGGGAATGGGTTATCTATCAATCCTTTTTCAAACTGAGCAATAGTGGCGCGTTTGTTGCCCGTCTGCTGGGGCCGCTGCTCGCTGTGGGTCTGGCAATTACCGGTGCGCTGGCAGTGATGTGTATGGCGAAAGTCTATGGCGTCACGTTCCTCGGCGCGCCGCGTACCAAAGAAGCCGAAAACGCCACCTGTGCACCGCTCCTGATGAGCGTAAGCGTAGTGGCACTGGCGATTTGCTGCGTAATTGGCGGTGTTGCTGCGCCGTGGCTACTGCCGATGCTCTCTGCTGCTGTACCTCTGCCGCTGGAGCCTGCTAACACCACCGTTTCTCAACCGATGATCACGTTGCTGCTGATTGCCTGCCCGCTGCTGCCATTCATCATTATGGCGATTTGCAAAGGCGATCGTTTGCCGTCGCGTTCCCGCGGTTCGGCCTGGGTGTGCGGCTACGACCATGAAAAATCAATGGTAATTACCGCCCACGGTTTTGCCATGCCGGTGAAACAGGCGTTTGCGCCGGTGCTGAAACTGCGCAAATGGCTGAATCCGGTGTCGCTGGTGCCGGGCTGGCAGTGCGAGGGGAGTGCGTTGCTGTTCCGCCGGATGGCGCTGGTTGAACTGGCGGTGCTGGTGGTGATTATTGTTTCACGAGGAGCCTGAGAATGAGTGTTTTATATCCGTTAATTCAGGCGCTGGTGCTATTTGCCGTTGCGCCGCTGCTCTCCGGTATTACCCGCGTGGCGCGCGCCCGTCTGCATAACCGTCGCGGGCCGGGTGTGTTGCAGGAGTATCGTGACATTTTCAAACTGCTGGGCCGCCAGAGCGTTGGCCCGGATGCCTCCGGCTGGGTGTTCCGCCTGACGCCGTATGTGATGGTGGGCGTCATGCTGACTATCGCTACTGCGCTGCCGGTGGTGACCGTCGGTTCTCCGCTGCCGCAACTGGGTGATTTGATCACCTTACTGTATCTCTTTGCCATCGCGCGTTTCTTCTTTGCCATTTCTGGTCTGGATACCGGTAGCCCGTTTACCGCTATCGGCGCGAGCCGTGAAGCGATGCTTGGCGTGCTGGTCGAACCGATGCTGCTGCTTGGTCTGTGGGTTGCCGCACAGGTTGCCGGTTCCACCAACATCAGCAACATCACCGACACCGTTTATCACTGGCCGCTGAGCCAGAGCATCCCGCTGGTGCTGGCGCTTTGTGCCTGTGCGTTCGCCACTTTTATCGAAATGGGCAAACTGCCGTTCGACCTGGCGGAAGCCGAGCAGGAGTTGCAGGAAGGTCCGCTCTCTGAATACAGCGGTAGCGGCTTTGGCGTCATGAAATGGGGTATCAGCCTGAAACAGCTGGTGGTGTTGCAGATGTTCGTCGGGGTGTTTATTCCGTGGGGACAAATGGAAATCTTCACCGCCGGTGGACTGCTGCTGGCGCTGGTGATTGCCATCGTCAAACTGGTGGTCGGCGTCCTGGTTATCGCGCTGTTCGAAAACAGCATGGCCCGTCTGCGTCTTGATATTACTCCGCGCATTACCTGGGCTGGGTTTGGCTTTGCATTTTTAGCGTTCGTCTCCTTGCTGGCGGCGTGATTAAAGAGAGTTTGAGCATGTCTGAAGAAAAATTAGGTCAACATTATCTCGCCGCGCTGAATGAGGCATTTCCGGGCGTCGTGCTGGACCACGCCTGGCAGACCAAAGATCAGCTGACTGTCACCGTAAAGGTGAACTACCTGCCGGAAGTGGTGGAGTTTCTTTACTACAAACAGGGTGGCTGGCTGTCGGTGCTGTTTGGTAACGACGAACGCAAACTGAATGGTCATTACGCCGTTTACTACGTGCTGTCGATGGAGAAGGGCACTAAGTGTTGGATTACGGTTCGCGTCGAAGTTGACGCCAACAAACCGGAATATCCGTCCGTGACACCGCGCGTTCCGGCGGCGGTGTGGGGCGAGCGCGAAGTGCGCGATATGTACGGTTTGATTCCGGTTGGTCTGCCGGATGAACGCCGTCTGGTGCTGCCGGATGACTGGCCGGATGAACTTTATCCGCTGCGTAAAGACAGCATGGATTATCGTCAGCGTCCGGCGCCGACCACCGATGCTGAAACCTACGAGTTCATCAATGAACTGGGTGACAAGAAAAACAACGTCGTGCCGATTGGTCCGTTGCACGTCACTTCCGACGAACCGGGTCACTTCCGTCTGTTCGTCGATGGCGAAAACATTATCGACGCCGACTACCGCCTGTTCTACGTCCATCGCGGCATGGAAAAACTGGCGGAAACCCGTATGGGTTACAACGAAGTGACCTTCCTCTCTGACCGTGTGTGCGGGATTTGCGGCTTTGCTCACAGCACCGCCTACACCACGTCGGTGGAAAACGCGATGGGTATTCAGGTGCCAGAACGTGCGCAGATGATCCGCGCCATTCTGCTGGAGGTGGAACGCCTGCACTCGCATCTGCTCAACCTCGGTCTCGCCTGCCACTTTACCGGCTTTGACTCCGGCTTTATGCAGTTCTTCCGCGTGCGTGAAACCTCTATGAAAATGGCGGAGATCCTCACCGGCGCGCGTAAAACCTACGGCCTGAACCTGATCGGCGGGATTCGTCGCGATCTGCTGAAAGATGACATGATCCAGACCCGTCAACTGGCGCAACAGATGCGTCGTGAAGTGCAGGAGCTGGTGGATGTGCTGTTGAGCACACCGAACATGGAACAACGCACTGTCGGCATTGGTCGTCTGGACCCGGAAATTGCCCGCGACTTCAGTAACGTCGGCCCGATGGTCCGCGCCAGCGGTCACGCCCGCGATACCCGTGCCGATCACCCGTTTGTCGGTTATGGCCTGCTGCCAATGGAAGTCCACAGCGAGCAGGGCTGCGACGTTATTTCCCGTCTGAAAGTGCGTATCAACGAAGTCTATACCGCGCTGAACATGATCGACTACGGTCTGGATAACCTGCCGGGTGGCCCACTGATGGTGGAAGGCTTTACCTACATTCCGCACCGCTTTGCGCTGGGCTTTGCCGAAGCGCCGCGCGGCGATGATATCCACTGGAGCATGACCGGCGACAACCAGAAGCTGTACCGCTGGCGCTGCCGTGCCGCGACCTACGCGAACTGGCCGACCCTGCGCTACATGCTGCGCGGCAACACCGTTTCCGATGCGCCGCTGATTATCGGTAGCCTGGACCCTTGCTACTCCTGTACCGACCGCATGACCGTAGTCGATGTGCGTAAGAAGAAGAGCAAAGTGGTGCCGTACAAAGAACTCGAGCGCTACAGCATTGAGCGTAAAAACTCGCCGCTGAAATAAGGAATCGCCATGTTTACCTTTATCAAAAAAGTCATCAAAACCGGCACGGCGACCTCGTCTTATCCGCTGGAGCCGATTGCGGTTGATAAAAACTTCCGTGGTAAGCCAGAGCAGAACCCGCAGCAGTGCATCGGCTGCGCGGCCTGCGTCAATGCCTGCCCGTCAAACGCCTTAACGGTTGAAACTGACCTCGCCACAGGAGAGCTTGCCTGGGAGTTTAATCTCGGGCGTTGCATCTTCTGTGGACGCTGCGAAGAAGTTTGCCCGACGGCGGCGATCAAACTGTCGCAAGAGTACGAACTGGCGGTGTGGAAGAAAGAAGACTTCCTGCAACAGTCCCGCTTCGCGCTGTGTAACTGCCGCGTCTGCAATCGTCCTTTCGCCGTTCAGAAAGAGATCGACTACGCCATTGCGCTGCTTAAGCACAACGGCGACAGCCGCGCGGAAAACCACCGCGAAAGCTTTGAGACTTGCCCGGAATGTAAGCGCCAGAAATGCCTGGTGCCGTCCGACCGTATTGAACTGACTCGCCATATGAAAGAGGCCATCTGATGAGCAATTTATTAGGCCCCCGTGACGCCAACGGCATTCCGGTCCCCATGACGGTGGATGAATCCATCGCCAGCATGAAGGCGTCGTTACTGAAAAAAATCAAACGTTCTGCCTATGTTTACCGCGTGGACTGCGGCGGCTGCAACGGCTGCGAAATCGAAATTTTCGCCACGCTTTCGCCGCTGTTTGATGCAGAACGCTTCGGCATTAAAGTCGTTCCTTCACCGCGTCATGCGGATATTTTACTGTTTACCGGCGCGGTCACCCGTGCAATGCGATCCCCTGCGCTGCGTGCGTGGCAGTCCGCGCCGGACCCGAAAATCTGTATCTCATACGGTGCCTGCGGTAACAGCGGCGGGATCTTCCACGATCTCTACTGCGTGTGGGGCGGTACGGATAAAATTGTCCCTGTGGATGTTTATATTCCTGGCTGCCCGCCAACGCCTGCCGCCACGCTGTACGGCTTTGCAATGGCGCTCGGCCTGCTGGAGCAGAAAATTCACGCCCGTGGCCCGGGTGAGCAGGATGAACAACCGGCGGAGATCCTGCATGGCGATATGGTGCAGCCGCTGCGTGTGAAAGTGGATCGCGAAGCACGTCGACTGGCGGGTTATCGTTACGGTCGTCAGATTGCCGATGATTACCTTACACAGTTAGGGCAGGGCGAAGAACAGGTTGCACGCTGGCTGGAAGCGGAAAACGATCCGCGTCTGAACGAGATTGTCAGCCATCTGAATCATGTTGTTGAAGAGGCGCGTATCCGATGAGTGAAAAGGTGGTGTTCAGTCAACTGAGCCGTAAATTTATTGATGAGAACGATGCCACGCCCGCCGAGGCGCAGCAGGTGGTCTATTACAGCCTGGCGATTGGTCACCACCTTGGGGTTATCGATTGCCTGGAAGCGGCGCTCACCTGCCCATGGGATGAATATCTGGCATGGATTGCCACTCTGGAGGCGGGCAGCGAAGCCCGCCGCAAAATGGAAGGCGTACCGAAGTACGGTGAGATCGTCATCGACATTAACCATGTGCCGATGCTGGCCAATGCATTCGATAAAGCCCGGACAGCGCAAACTTCGCAGCAGAAAGAATGGAGTACAATGCTGTTAAGTATGTTGCATGATATTCATCAGGAAAACGCCATCTATTTGATGGTGAGGAGACTGCGTGACTGACGTTTTACTCTGTGTTGGCAATAGCATGATGGGCGATGATGGCGCAGGCCCGCTGCTGGCGGAAAAGTGCGCCGCCGCGCCGAAAGGCAACTGGGTGGTGATTGACGGCGGTAGTGCACCGGAAAACGACATCGTCGCTATCCGTGAACTGCGCCCTACGCGGTTACTGATTGTCGACGCCACGGATATGGGGCTAAACCCCGGCGAAATCCGCATCATCGACCCGGATGATATCGCCGAGATGTTTATGATGACTACCCATAACATGCCTCTGAACTATCTTATCGACCAGTTGAAAGAAGATATTGGCGAAGTGATTTTTCTCGGCATCCAGCCGGATATCGTCGGCTTTTACTACCCGATGACCCAGCCGATTAAAGATGCGGTTGAAACCGTTTATCAACGTCTGGAAGGCTGGGAAGGGAATGGCGGTTTCGCGCAGTTAGCGGTAGAAGAAGAGTAGTTTTTCAGTAAGGAATCAGGACAGGGATGTTCTTGATGAGGGAATCAGAACTGATAGCAAACCCCAGATTGCCCGATGCGCTGCGCTTATCGGGCCTTCATGGTTCGTGCGACATGTAGGCCGGATAAGGCGTTCACGCCGCATCCGGCACTGTTACCTACTCTAAATCTTCCCCATTACTGGCAATCACTTTTTTATACCACCAGAATGATTTCTTACGCGTGCGCGTCAGCGTACCGTTGCCTGCGTCGTCACGGTCAACAAAGACAAAGCCGTAGCGTTTGCTCATTTCACCCGTAGAGGCGGAAACTAAATCAATACAGCCCCATGTGGTGTAGCCCATCAGCGGAATGCCGTCTGCAATCGCTTCGCCCATTGCGCGGATATGTTCGCGTAAGTAGCTGATGCGATAGTCGTCGTTAATCTCGCCATTGGCAGCAAATTCATCTTTTGCGCCCAGGCCGTTTTCCACCAGAAACAGCGGCTTCTGATAACGATCGTACATCATATTCATGGTGATACGCAGACCGAGTGGATCAATTCCCCAGCCCCAGTCGCTCACCTGTAGATACGGATTACGCAGCGATTTCACCACGTTCGCCGCACTGCTGTTGTTGGCGTTCATCTCCGCCGAGGCGCAGCGCGAGGCGTAATAGCTGAAAGAGACAAAATCGACGGTGTTTTTCAGGATTTCATCATCGCCCGGTGCTTTGTTGATGGTTACCCCTTTTTCGCGGAATACGCGGGCAGAGTAAGCCGGATACGTGCCCCGCGCCTGCACATCGATAAAAAACAGGTTTTCCCGGTCTTTCTCCAGCGCCGCCCAGACATCTTCCGGCTTGCAACTGTAAGGGTAGAAGTTACCGCCCGCCAGCATACAGCCCACCTGATTTTGCGGGTTAACCTCATGGGCGATTTTGGTGGCTAGCGCACTGGCAACCAGCTGGTGATGCGCGGCCTGATATTTCACCTGATCCTGATTTTCACCTTCTTCAAACACCAGACCCGCGCCGGAGAACGGGCTATGCAACATAATGTTGATTTCATTGAAGGTTAGCCAGTATTTCACCAGACCATCAAATGCTTCAAAGCAGGTTCTGGCGTAGCGGCTGAAAAACTCCACCAGCTTGCGGTTACGCCAGGAGCCATATTCGGTGACCAGATGCATCGGCACATCGAAGTGGCACAACGTGACCAGCGGTTCGATACCGTACTTTTTACACTCTTCAAAGACAGAACGATAAAAAGCAATGCCCTGCTGATTGGGCGTGATTTCATCGCCCTGCGGAAAGAGACGGCTCCAGGCAATTGAGGTACGGAAAACCTTGAATCCCATCTCTGCCATCAGGGCGATATCTTCTTTATAACGATGATAAAAATCCGTCGCCTCATGGCTGGGATAAAACTCGTCATCTCGCAACTGAAAACGTTTTTCCAGCCCCAGTTTCACCGCCATTCGATGCTCGCCGTGTGGGATCATATCGACAGTGGTCAGACCTTTGTCACCTTCACGGAACGCACCTTCAGACTGGTTGGCGGCAAGCGCGCCGCCCCATAAAAAACTTTCTGGAAATACTGACATTTTCATCCTCAATTAAGACTTACTTCTTTGGCGACGGTCGGTTGTACGCTCTGATACTTTCGCGCCTGGGCAGCCGCTTCCTCAACAGGAATATCCTCAAAGCCGAGCAACAGTGTGAGGATAAACGACAGCACCACCGCCAGCGCCATGACCGCGAACACCCAGACGATGCTCATTGGATTCGCCGGATCGAAGAACTGCACGCTGGTAAATAGCCCCGGCGCTGCCATTGAGTGGCTGGCAAGCCCCGCCATACCGGCAACCGCGCCGCAAATAAAACCGCTGATAAGACTGGCGATAAGCGGACGTTTCAGGCGGATCGCCACGCCATATAACGCCGGTTCGGAAATCCCCGCCATAATGGCTGATGCCGCCGCAGCCAGCGCCGTCTGACGCAGTTCCGGGTTTTTCGTTTTCCACGCCACTGCCAGTGATGAACCGCCCAGCGACAGGTTAGCGCCGATCTCTGACGGCATGACCATCCCTTCTTTGCCGGTTTCGGCAATGGTCTGAATGATGGTTGGCGTAAAGACGCGGTGCATCCCGGTCATTACCAGCAGAGGCCACAGCGCGCCCATAATGGCGACTGAAAGCCAGCCCAGATAACCATGAATGGTGTAAACCAGCGCCGAAATGGCGCTACCGATCCAGATACCAATCGGGCCAATCAGCAGGATTGCCAGCGGTGCGGCAATCAACACAATCAGCATTGGTTTGAGGAAGTTTTTGGTCACCGCCGGTGTAATGCGATCCACCCAGCGTTCGATATATGACAGGCACCAGGTCATCACCAGCGCCGGGATCACCGTGTAGGTATATTTCACCGCGGTGACCGGGATCAGGGCAAATTCGACATGTTCACCCTGGGCCGCTTTCGCCATCAGTTCAATAAAACTCGGATGTACCAGCACACCCGCGATGGCAATCGCCAGCGACATATTGGTTTTAAATTTGATGGCGGCAGATGCCGCGACCATCAGCGGCAGGAAGAAGAAAGCACCGTCACCAATCACATTCAGAATGGTTAAGGTCGGCGATCCTTTTGTCAGCACGCCGCTCATCTCGAGGATCATCGCCAGCAGTTTGACCATCGATCCGCCGATAATCGCCGGGATCAGCGGTGACATGGTGCCGATCAGCGCATCGAGGATCCCCGCACCAATGCGACGCAGCGTGAGTTTGGGTTTACCCACGGGCTGTGCGGGCTGCATATCTCCCGGCAGCAGGCTGACGACTTCCTGAAAGGCTTGTGAAACGGTATTGCCGATAATCACCTGACACTGGTTGTCACTACGTACCACGCCGAGCACGCCGGGGATGGTTTTTAACGTCGGGCTGTCGATAAGCTGGTCATCTTTGATAACAAAGCGCAAACGCGTCATACAGTGCGTGACCGCCGAGATGTTATCAACGCCGCCCAGTGCCGCTATCACCGAGCGTGCCAGCGCCGCATAATTTTTGGCCATCGGATTTTATCCTGTTATCAGTAGGGTAGATGTAGTTGTTATCAGTCGACGTAACGGAAAAATGCCGATGCTGAAACGGAATTAGGAAACCGGTTTCACAAAATCATGAATAGTTGTCACTAAATAAGCAAGAGAGTTAATTGTTCATTTTTTATATTTGTGAAACCGGTCACCTGAATATTTTTCCCGCCGATTGCGCAAGGACAATCGGCAAACGGTGCAGTACACTGCGTTGATTGCGTGTAAAGGGATGAAAATGATGACGACGATGCTGGAAGTGGCGAAGCGCGCCGGGGTTTCAAAAGCGACCGTTTCCCGCGTGCTTTCAGGTAATGGCTACGTCAGCCAGGAGACTAAAGATCGCGTGTTTCAGGCGGTAGAAGAGAGCGGTTACCGCCCAAATTTGCTGGCCCGCAATCTGTCGGCGAAGAGTACTCAGACGCTGGGGCTGGTAGTGACCAACACGCTTTATCACGGCATTTATTTTAGTGAATTACTGTTTCATGCCGCGCGAATGGCGGAAGAGAAAGGGCGACAGTTGCTATTGGCAGATGGTAAACACAGCGCCGAAGAAGAGCGCCAGGCGATTCAGTATCTGCTGGATTTGCGCTGCGACGCCATTATGATTTACCCGCGTTTTTTAAGCGTGGATGAGATTGATGACATCATTGACGCGCACAGTCAGCCGATAATGGTGCTTAATCGCCGCCTGCGCAAAAATAGCAGCCATAGCGTCTGGTGCGATCATAAACAGACCAGCTTTAACGCCGTGGCAGAGTTGATAAACGCCGGGCATCAGGAGATTGCTTTCCTTACCGGCTCGATGGATTCCCCCACCAGCATTGAACGTCTTGCCGGGTATAAAGACGCGCTGGCGCAGCATGGTATTGCGCTCAATGAAAAACTTATCGCTAACGGTAAATGGACGCCCGCCAGCGGGGCCGAAGGGGTAGAAACGTTGCTCGAACGTGGGGCTAAATTTAGCGCGTTAGTTGCCAGTAACGACGATATGGCGATAGGTGCGATGAAAGCGTTACACGAGCGCGGCGTAGCGGTGCCAGAGCAGGTGTCAGTTATCGGATTCGATGATATCGCAATTGCCCCCTATATCGTTCCGGCGCTCTCCAGCGTAAAAATTCCGGTGACTGAGATGATTCAGGAAATTATTGGACGGCTGATTTTTATGCTCGATGGCGGGGATTTCTCACCGCCGAAAACCTTCAGCGGAAAACTGATCCGCCGCGACTCCCTCATTGCTCTTTCGCGATAAACATTGTCATCACATGTCATCGTCACTAGTGTCGATGACATCTTTTTTCCTGCATTACAGAAATTAATTTCCTTAAATAACAGTGAATTAAAAACTGGCATGATTTGTGAATGTATCGGCGCATTAACTGTCATTGCTGGAGAATTTGATGAACCGTTTCATCATTGCTGACGCGAGTAAATGTATTGGTTGCCGTACCTGTGAAGTGGCGTGCGTGGTTTCTCATCAGGAAAATCAGGACTGTGCATCGCTGACCCCGGAAACATTTTTACCGCGTATCCATGTCATTAAAGGTGTGAACATTTCCACGGCGACAGTTTGCCGTCAGTGTGAAGATGCACCGTGCGCTAACGTCTGCCCGAATGGTGCTATCAGCCGTGATAAAGGGTTTGTTCATGTGATGCAGGAACGTTGCATTGGTTGCAAAACCTGCGTTGTGGCTTGCCCGTATGGCGCGATGGAAGTGGTGGTACGTCCGGTGATTCGCAACAGCGGCGCAGGGCTGAATGTACGGGCTGACAAAGCCGAAGCCAATAAATGCGACCTGTGCAACCATCGTGAAGACGGTCCGGCGTGTATGGCGGCTTGCCCGACTCATGCGCTGATTTGTGTCGATCGTAATAAACTTGAACAACTGAGCGCAGAAAAACGTCGCCGCACGGCGCTGATGTTCTAAAAATCTTACAGAACTGTTCTGGCATCAAAGGAATTCCCGGAAATATTCGTAGAATACGGAGCGGGCGGTATCGCCGACCTGTGACTGCCGGATGCGACGCTGTCGTGTCCGGCTGGGCGGGTTACGCAATTCATGATGGCGGGAATAACTCAATGTCAAAAAACACATCTTGCGGTGTTCAACTGCGTATTCGTGGCAAAGTGCAGGGCGTCGGTTTTCGTCCGTTTGTCTGGCAACTGGCACAGCAATTAAATCTTCACGGCGATGTCTGTAATGACGGCGATGGCGTAGAAGTCCGGCTGCTGGAAGACCCGGAAACGTTTCTTGTTCAATTGCATCAGCACTGCCCGCCGCTGGCGCGTATTGATAGCGTTGAGCGTGAACCGTTTATCTGGTCACAACTGCCCACTGAGTTCACCATCCGTCAGAGCGCGGGCGGCGCCATGAATACGCAAATTGTTCCCGATGCCGCCACTTGCCCTGCTTGCCTTGCCGAAATGAATACCCCAGGCGAACGGCGTTATCGTTATCCATTTATCAACTGTACCCACTGCGGCCCGCGCTTCACCATTATTCGCGCCATGCCTTACGATCGCCCGTTTACCGTGATGGCGGCGTTTCCGCTGTGTCCAGCCTGTGATAAAGAGTACCGCGACCCGCTCGATCGTCGCTTCCACGCCCAGCCGGTGGCCTGCCCGGAGTGTGGCCCGCATCTTGAATGGGTAAGTCATGGTGAACATGCAGAACAAGAGGCGGCATTACAGGCGGCTATCGCACAGTTAAAAATGGGCAACATTGTCGCCATCAAAGGGATTGGCGGATTTCATCTTGCCTGCGATGCACGTAACAGTAACGCGGTGGCGACACTTCGGGCGCGCAAACATCGCCCGGCGAAACCGCTGGCAGTCATGTTGCCAGTGGCTGACGGTTTACCAGACGCTGCGCGCCAGTTGCTTACCACGCCCGCTGCGCCGATTGTGCTGGTGGATAAAAAATACGTACCTGAGATTTGTGATGATATCGCCCCTGGCCTTAACGAAGTCGGGGTAATGTTGCCTGCGAACCCGCTCCAGCATTTGCTGTTACAGGAACTGCAATGCCCGCTGGTGATGACCTCCGGCAACCTGAGCGGTAAACCACCGGCTATCAGCAACGAACAGGCGCTGGAGGATTTGCAGGGCATTGCCGACGGATTCTTGATACATAACCGCGACATCGTGCAGCGGATGGATGATTCGGTGGTGCGCGAAAGCGGCGAAATGCTGCGCCGTTCGCGGGGGTATGTGCCGGATGCGCTGGCTTTGCCTCTGGGCTTTAAAAATGTTCCGCCTGTGCTGTGTCTCGGCGCGGATCTGAAAAACACCTTCTGCCTGGTGCGCGGTGAACAAGCGGTGTTGAGTCAGCATCTGGGCGATTTAAGTGACGATGGCATCCAGATGCAGTGGCGCGAAGCGTTACGCCTGATGCAAAACATCTACGATTTCACTCCGCAATACGTTGTGCATGACGCGCATCCGGGCTATGTCTCCAGCCAGTGGGCGCGCGAAATGAATCTGCCGACGCAAACGGTGCTGCATCATCATGCCCACGCAGCGGCGTGTCTGGCAGAGCATCAGTGGCCGCTGGATGGCGGTGATGTCATTGCTTTGACGCTCGACGGTATCGGTATGGGGGAGAACGGCGCTTTGTGGGGCGGCGAGTGCCTGCGGGTGAACTATCGCGAATGCCAGCACCTGGGCGGCTTGCCTGCGGTGGCGCTTCCGGGTGGCGATTTGGCAGCGAAGCAGCCGTGGCGAAACCTGCTGGCGCAGTGCCTGCGCTTTGTGCCGGAGTGGCAGAATTACTCTGAAACAGCAAGTGTGCAACAGCAAAACTGGAGCGTGCTGGCGCGGGCCATTGAGCGTGGAATTAACGCGCCGCTGGCGTCATCGTGTGGGCGTTTTTTCGATGCAGTGGCGGCGGCACTGGGCTGTGCGCCAGCCACGTTAAGTTATGAAGGTGAAGCGGCTTGTGCTCTGGAGGCGCTCGCAGCCTCATGCCACGGAGTGACGCATCCGGTGACAATGCCGCGGGTGGACAATCAACTGGATCTCGCCACTTTCTGGCAGCAGTGGCTGAACTGGCAGGCACCGGTTAATCAACGCGCGTGGGCGTTTCATGATGCGCTGGCGCAGGGTTTTGCCGCGTTGATGCGTGAGCAGGCCACGATGCGTGGTATCACTACGCTGGTATTTAGCGGCGGGGTTATTCATAACCGTTTGCTGCGTGCACGTCTGGCGCATTATCTCGCTGATTTCACATTGCTCTTTCCACAGAGTTTACCGGCGGGTGATGGCGGTTTGTCTCTGGGGCAGGGGGTTATTGCTGCGGCGCGTTGGTTAGCGGGTGAACTCCAGAACGGATAAAGCGTGTTGCATTTGGACACCTTTGCCGGATGCGGCGTAAATGCCTTATCCGGCTTACATATGCGCTCCCCGTAGATCGGATAAGACGCGCCAGCGTCGCATCCGACATTTTAGGCACAGTAGCCCACCTACACCGGCAACGTTTTCAACAATCCAAATGCCTCTTTCATCCGATCCTCACTGACCACAAAGGCGCGAAGCTGGTCAGCATCGTCAACGCCGCGCGCCACCATTCCCTGGCGTTCGGTATTAATCTGCCAGCGTAAATCCTGACGCTGGGTTTCGCCTGCCAGATGCAGCGGTAATTCCGGCGTTTTGATTTTCACCAGCATCGCCGGTAGTTTTAGCGGCGTGTTATTGCCGAGAAGATTTTTTGCCAGCACCATCGCGCTAAGTTGAATCGGCTGCAGGAACGGCAGTACCTGACCGTTAATTTCCGCGCAATCGCCCAGCGCGTAAATATCGGCATTACGGGTTTGCAGATAACTATCGACGCAAACGCCGCGATTAATCGTCAGCCCGGCGCGTCGTGCCAGGGCGGTTTCCGGGCGCAGTCCGGTGGCGGCAATTACCGCATCCACTTCGATGCTACGCTGGCGGTCCAGCGTTGCCAGAATGCCAGAATCCGTTTTTTCCAGCCCCTGCAACTGAGATTTCAACAGCAGATGAACACCCATCTCCGTCAACCGATGCTGCAAGCGGCTGCTTACTTCCGGTGGCATTAACGACGCCAGAATACTGGCAGCGTTGTCGATTAGCGTGACCGCTTTGCCTGCACGACAAAAATCCATCGCCAGTTCGCTACCAATCAAACCACCGCCAACAATCAACACGCGTCGGGCATCCCGCAGTTGCGTTTCACAGGCGCGATACTCTTGCTGACTATTTAACGTCAGCATTAACTCACGCCCAGGCACAGGCGGGACAAAGGCGCTGGCACCGGTTGCCAGCACTAACTTGTCGTATTGCCACTGATTATTCTGGCTTTTCACCACATGGGCTTCGGCATCGATATCCGTCACCCAGGTGTGCGGAAACAGGCGCAGATTAAACTGCTCGGCAAATTCACCCGCCGTCTGGCGGGTAAGGTCGTCGGCACGTTGCCCCTGACTGATAACATGGCTGAGGTCAGGTTTGTTGTACTCATCTATGCTGTCGGCGGCAATCAAGGTTAATGGAATAGTGGCGTCCTGTTTGCGAATATTTTTCACCAGTTGTCGGGCGGCGAAGCCCGAACCAATGATCACAATGCCGTTGCTCATTTTGCCTCCGATGCCAGTTCGTCAAAGACGTCTTTGCCGAGGGAGCATTCCGGGCACAGGAAGTTATCCGGGACTTCACTCCACGGCGTTCCTGGTGCAACGTCCTGCATTGGCTCGCCTTTTGCCGGATCGTAAATCCACCGGCAGACGCTGCACTGCATCCGTGGGCCGAGGTCAGCCGTCGTGGCGGCAGAGGTTTCTTCTTTAACTACCGTATTCACCGTGCTCTGCGGCAGCGGCGCGAGCGCCCACTGACGGGCGATTTCGCGACCGTGTTCACGGCATAACTCCAGAGCGTCCTGGTCTGGTCGCCATTTGGCTTTCAGGCTGAGCGACATTTCGAAACCCGCATCCTGCAGGCGCGTGGAAAGACGATCCACCGCACCGCCGCTCCAGCCGTGAGAGCCGAAAGCACTGGCGCGTTTGTTACGGAAGCGTAAACCAGTCATCTCCTCCACCAGCCCGGCGATTTTCGGCATCATCACGTTATTCATCGTCGAAGTGCCGACCAGCACGCCTTTTGAGCGGAAGACATTGGTCAGGATTTCGTTTTTATCGCTTCGGGCGACGTTGAAAATTTTCACCGCCACGCGTGGGTCGGTTTCCGCAATCCCCTGGGCGATAGCGTCAGCCATCATGCGGGTGTTATTCGACATGGTGTCGTAGAAAATGGTGATTCTGTCTTCCTGATAATCAGCCGCCCATTTCAGGTACAGCTCGACAATTTGCGTCGGGTTATCGCGCCAGACCACGCCGTGGGAGGTCGCTATCATATCGACTGGTAAGTTAAAGCCCAGGATCTCGGTAATTTTCGGCGTTACCAGGCGGCTGAACGGCGTCAGGATATTGGCGTAGTAACGCTGGCACTGCTCGAAAAGCTCCGTCTGATCCACTTCATCGTTGAACAGATGCTCGTCACAGTAGTGCTGACCGAAAGCATCGTTACTGAACAGCACCGCGTCGCCTGTTAGGTAAGTCATCATGCTGTCCGGCCAGTGCAGCATTGGTGTTTCGACAAAAATGAGCTGTTTGCCGTTGCCGATATCCAGCGTGTCGCCAGTTTTCACCACATTAAAATTCCACTCCGGATGATGGTGATGACCATTTATCGAGTCGATAGCGTTGGCAGTACAGTAGATCGGCGTATCGGGAATTTGCGCCATCAGTTCGGTCAGCGCCCCGGCGTGGTCCTCTTCTGCATGGTTAATCACGATGTAATCGATATCCGCCAGATCGATTTCATTACGCAGGTTCTGCACAAATTCGCGGCTGAATTTATGGTCGACGGTGTCGATCAGCACGTTTTTTTCTTCGCGGATGAGGTAGCTGTTGTAACTGCTGCCGCGCAGCGTTTTATATTCCGTACCGTGAAAATCACGCACTTCCCAGTCACGTTGACCAACCCAATGAATGTTATTTTTCACCACAATAGACATAGCAACCTCAATTTATTCAGCGTGTTCTAAAAAGATGTCTTGCTAATTGCAGATTACGTGCCAGTTTTTTATCTGATTGTTTTTACTCTATAAATAAAATTATGCTCATTAATGAGTAGTCAAAATGACTATCAATCAAATGGTCGATATGACAATATCTATAGTCAAATTGACAGTGAGGCAAAGATGAGTTTTTCCGTTGATGTGCTGGCGAATATCGCCATCGAATTGCAGCGTGGGATTGGTCATCAGGATCGTTTTCAGCGCCTGATCACCACGCTACGTCAGGTGCTGGAGTGCGATGCGTCTGCGTTGCTACGTTACGATTCGCGGCAGTTTATTCCGCTTGCCATCGACGGTCTGGCAAAGGATGTACTCGGTAGACGCTTTGCGCTGGAAGGGCATCCACGGCTGGAAGCGATTGCCCGCGCCGGGGATGTGGTGCGCTTTCCCGCAGACAGCGAATTGCCCGATCCCTATGACGGTTTGATTCCTGGGCAGGAGAGTCTGAAGGTTCACGCCTGCGTTGGTCTGCCATTGTTTGCCGGGCAAAACCTGATCGGCGCACTGACGCTCGACGGGATGCAGCCCGATCAGTTCGATGTTTTCAGCGACGAAGAGCTACGGCTGATTGCTGCGCTGGCGGCGGGAGCGTTAAGCAATGCGTTGCTGATTGAACAACTGGAAAGCCAGAATATGATGCCAGGCGATGCCACGCCGTTTGAAGCGGTGAAACAGACGCAGATGATTGGCTTGTCCCCTGGCATGACGCAACTGAAAAAAGAGATTGAGATTGTGGCGGCGTCCGATCTCAACGTCCTGATCAGCGGTGAGACGGGAACCGGTAAGGAGCTGGTGGCGAAAGCGATTCATGAAGCCTCGCCACGGGCGGTGAATCCGCTGGTCTATCTCAACTGTGCCGCACTGCCGGAAAGTGTGGCGGAAAGTGAGTTGTTCGGGCATGTGAAAGGAGCGTTTACTGGCGCTATCAGTAACCGCAGCGGGAAGTTTGAAATGGCGGATAACGGCACTCTGTTTCTGGATGAGATCGGCGAGTTGTCGTTGGCATTGCAGGCCAAGCTGCTGAGGGTGTTGCAGTATGGCGATATTCAGCGCGTTGGCGATGACCGTAGTTTGCGGGTCGATGTGCGCGTGCTGGCGGCGACTAACCGCGACTTACGCGAAGAGGTGCTGGCAGGGCGATTTCGCGCTGACTTGTTTCATCGCCTGAGCGTGTTTCCACTTTCGGTGCCGCCGCTGCGTGAGCGGGGCGATGATGTCATTCTGCTGGCGGGGTATTTCTGCGAGCAGTGTCGTTTGCGGCTGGGGCTCTCCCGCGTGGTATTAAGTGCCGGAGCGCGAAATTTACTGCAACACTATCGTTTTCCGGGGAACGTGCGCGAACTGGAACATGCTATTCATCGGGCGGTAGTGCTGGCGAGAGCCACCCGCAACGGCGATGAAGTGATTCTTGAGGCGCAACATTTTGCTTTTCCTGAGGTGACGTTGCCGCCGCCAGAAGCGGCGGCGGTGCCCGTTGTTAAGCAAAACCTGCGTGAAGCGACAGAAGCGTTCCAGCGTGAAACCATTCGCCAGGCACTGGCACAAAATCATCACAACTGGGCTGCCTGCGCGCGGATGCTGGAAACCGACGTCGCCAACCTGCATCGGCTGGCGAAACGTCTGGGATTGAAGGATTAAATAATCCCGGCCTGATAGAAATCCTGCAGGTTAATTGCGCCGGTGAGTTTGCCGTTTTCATCCACCACCGGTGCGGCAGTGATTTTGCGCTTCATCAGGATCTCTTTGGCGTCGATGGCGCGACTTTGCGCCTGTAACGTGGTGCCGCCTGTCGTCATCGCTTCATTAACTGGCGTGGTGAGTGCCCCGCCGCCTACCAGCCAGCGACGTAAATCGCCGTCGGTAAAGACGCCTTGTACCTGTTGTTGAGCGTCACATACCGCCACCAGCCCCAGACCGGTGCGGCTGAGTTCCAGCATCGCATCCATCACGCTGGCGGTTAACGCCACCTGTGGGATGGCATCGTCACGGCGCATCAGATGATGCACTTTATTCAGCAAGCGAGCGCCCAGTGCCCCGGCTGGGTGGGAGCGGGCAAAATCTTCTTCATTAAATCCGCGCGCCTGCATGACCGCCATCGCCAGCGCGTCACCCATCATCAGGGTATTGACGGTGCTGGAGGTCGGCGCAAGGTGCATCGGGCAGGCTTCGCGTTCTACGGAGATATCCAGCACCGCTTTTGCCGCCAGGCCCAGCGGTGACGTCGGTTTGCCGGTCATCGCCAGCAGCGCGATAGATTTATCTTCCAGACGCGGAATAATCAGATCCAGTTCCTTCGCGCCACCGGAGTAAGAGATAAACAGCATCACATCGCGGCTTTCGATCATCCCCAGATCGCCGTGCAGCGCTTCTGCCGGATGGACAAAAAAAGCCGGAGTGCCGGTACTGGCAAGCGTTGCGGCGATTTTCTTACCAATGTGGCCCGATTTGCCAATTCCCGAAACCACCACTTTGCCTTCACAGTGCAGGATGATATTGGCGGCGCGAACAAAATCATCGCCCAGACGTTCCGGTAAACGGCTTGCTTCCTGCAACTCCAGCATTAACGTCTGACGTCCCGCGTTCAGTAGTGCTTCACTCATTGCTCTCTCCGGTTATGATCACATCGATCCCTTTCTCTTCCAGCGCCTGACGAAACGCCGGATCGATACCTGCGTCGGTAATCAGCTTATCGACGCTTTCAAGACTGCAAACTACGTTGGGGCTTTTACGGCCAAACTTTGATGAGTCCGCCATCAAAATCACTTCGCGCGCGGCATTGCACATTGCCTTACTGACGGTATAAACCTCGTTAAAGGTGGTTACGCCCGCATTGAGATCGATGCCGTCGGTGCCCATAAACAATTTATCGAAGGTGAAATGCTCGAAGGCATTCTCTGCCAGTTGCCCGTGAAATGAGGCCGATTTTTTGCGAAACGTTCCGCCTGGCATCAGGATAGTTTGTTCGTTATCCAGTTCGGATAGCGCATTGACGATATGCAGGCTGTTGGTCATCACCGTGATGTTATTAAAGCGCGAGAGCAGGGGAACCATCTGCAAAACGGTACTGCCAGCATCAAGAATGATCGAATCGCCATCATGGATAAAACTAACGGCAGCTTCTGCAATCAGCTCTTTCTTGTGGGTGTTGATGAGTGTTTTATGATCGATAGGCGGATCGGATTCCTCTTTATTCAACACCACTCCGCCATAAGTACGAATGACGGTTCCGGCATGTTCCAGAATGACCAGATCTTTGCGAATGGTTGTGCCTGTGGTGTCAAAGTATTGCGCCAATTCTTCAACCGAGCATTTACCCTGCTTTTGCAGATACTCCAGAATGGCGGCCTGACGCTGACGAGGTTTCATGGGCGTGATTACCTGATTTAGGTTTCAAAATGATAACTTCGCAAGCAAGTAACATTCACAACGAAATTATCCACGTTTCAGTTTAAGCGCCAATGATAGAGCATTCTGTGATAGTGGATCATGGGGAAAGATCACATCGGGCTGTAAATCACCCGCATGCATACCGGTAATTGCGGGAATTTTTTGCGGTCGGGCGAAGACGGTCAGTCCTTTCATAAACAAGGTGTCGACGATGCGCTGCTGATCGTCCAGCGCGATGGCGACCACGACCCGCGGTTTAAAGCGCCCGCTGGAACGGCCCACGCCAACCCGCCCTTGCTGGCATAGTGTGTCGAAGGCACGGTTAAAACGAGAAATTTGCCAGCCGCCTAAGGCCAGTTGCGCACACCAGGCGATAACGGCGACGGTGATGAGTGCGGATACCATAACTTTTCCTTAATGTAGTGGCGGAAGTCCTGTATGCCTGATGAGCGTAGCGCATCAGGCATTCTATAGTCTCACGGAGATCCTTAATGGATCTCCGCTGTTGATCAGAACATCACCTGACCGCCGGTGACATTGATCGACTGTCCGGTGCAGTACGACGCCTTAGGACTGGCGTAGAACAGCAGCATATTCAGCACATCTTGATAATCGCAGCCGCGTTTGAGCGGTACTTTGTCGATGTAATACTGCTCGACTTGATCCGGTTTGATACCCAGCTTGGTCGCGTATTGTGGCAACAGTGACTGGAACATCGGCGATTTCAGCAGGTTACCGAGCATCAGTGAATGCACCGTAATGCCGTACTCCGCCAGATCCAGCGCCAGTGATTGAGTCAGCCCGACGCCACCAAATTTCGCTGCGCTGTAGCCAGAGTTGTGTTTGCTGCCCACTTTGCCGGATTTCGAGTTGATCTGAATAATGCGCCCCTGAATCCCGTCGCGGATCATCAAACGCGAAAATTCACGCGCACACAGGAAATAACCCACCAGATTCACCTGTAGCGAACGGTCAAAATCGCCGAGCTGGAAGTCGCTGATAAAGGCTGCTTTTGCTATTCCGGCGCTGTAGACCAGCAAATCCACGCGACCAAAGATTTCATCTACCCCACGAGAGAGCGCCAGAACGCTTTGCTCGCTAGTGGCGTCAGCACCAAAACCGTACGCCATACTTTCACCATATTCGGCGTTAATTTCTTGTGCCACATTTGCGGCTTTGTCGCTCTGAATATCGACAACCGCGACGCGATACCCCTCGGCAGCCAGACCGTGGCACAGGAACGCGCCTAAGGTTTGCCCACCACCGATGACAACGGCAACCTGATTCATTTTTTACTCCTTAACAGATTCAAACTTCAAAACCGATCCCGGCGCGATATCGTCGGGGACAGGGCCTGCCACATGGACAGTGCCCGGAAATTCCGCTTCGTTTAAACCATCGAAGCGCAGGGTGACATGACCCAGTTCGCGAAGGTTGTCTTCCGCCACGCTGCCAACAGCGGTCACCGGATAGCGATGCTGCCCGAGTGAAAATTGCAAACCGGGATGGAGTGCACCTTTCAACTCGCCGTGGCAATGAATGAAGCAATACTCTTCGAGGTCCGCAGGCGCGCCTTCACGAAAGGTGATGAGCATCTGGTCACTGAGGGCGTCAATGGCACTCGCGCCGATACGGGTGATGGTGGTCTGATAAATAACGGTCATGTTTCAGCCTCTATTGATAGATAAAACCGGAGACAAACCAGGCGATCAGTACAGTCGGCGCGCCGGTTAAAAAGCGGCTCACCAGTACAGAAGGGACACCGACGCGAACCGTGTCCTGACGGGCTTCCGCCAGCGACAAACCGACCGGGATGAAGTCGCAGGCCGCCTGCGCGTTGATGGCAAACAGTGCCGGTAAAGCCAGATGCGGCGGAATATTGCCGAGACCAATCTGCACGCCAATCAATACGCCGATAACCTGTGCGATAACTGCGCCTGGGCCGAGGAAAGGTGAAAGCAGTGGGAAGGAACAGATGAGCGCCAGCATGACCAGACCCAGTGGATGGCTCGCCAGCGGAGCAAGACCGTGGGCAATCCAGTCACCAAGGCCAGAAGCCATAATGATGCCAATGAGCGCCGAGACGAATGCCATAAACGGCAGAATGGTTTTTAATACAGTGTCGATGGTGTCACGACCAGATTGAAACAGCACCGCAACGGCGGACCCCATGCCCATTCCCACCTTCGCCAGTAAACCATCGCTTTGTTCGGTGATTTTCTTACTGGTGTCATAGTCACGGCCCACGGAAGAGGGTTGTGGTGTCGCATCACCTACTACAGTGATGTTTTCTTCTTTTACGCCAGAGACATAAATATCTTCCACAATGTACTGCGCCAGCGGACCGGACTTGCCCGTCGAGTGGATATTAATGGTGGGAATACGTCGTTTCGGATAGATGCCGCAGCGTAATGTGCCGCCACAGTCGATTACCGCGACACCAATTTCCGCCTCCGCGGGTTCACCTTCTTTAAATCCGTCAATAGCCTGCCAGCCAGTAAGCTGTGCCAGTTTGTCAACAATCGCAGGCCGGGTACCGGCGGTGATATAGACGATTTTTTTTCCCGGCGTGGCTTTCAGCTCAAGCGGGCCGCCCCAGCCACCCGTTCCTTTTTCGATCCGAATATGCGTCATGATGTTGCTCCTGCCAGGTGAACTTTTTGTTCAAGTTGAATGCCCATCTTTTTCTCAAAAATGGCGGTGGTCAGATCGGTCACCCAGCCGCGGAAGAAATTGGTGACCAGACCAACCAGCAGATAACTCACCGCCAGTGGGCCAAGTGGCAGGTTCAGCGTTGTCAGACCGCTGGCAATGCCAAGATAAACAAACAGTTCGCCAGGGTTGATATGGGGGAAGAGGCCATTCATTGAGTGGCAGCTATAAGAGGCCGCCGCGTAGTAGCTGGGTTTGTACTTTTCCGGCATAAAGCGACCCAGGCTTAGGGTCATCGGATTGCAAAAGACAAACGTGCCAATGCACGGTAACAGTAGGTAACGGGAAACAGGGTTACCGGCGCAACGTTGAGCAAAACGTTCAATACGATGCTGACCGATAAAATTAATCAGTGCGTTCATGATAACCAGCAGGCTAATCAACAGCGGAAGAATGCCGGTCACCATCCCGGTAAACACCTCTCCGCCCTTTTGGAACAGCCCGATAAACCACTCTGCACCATGAGTAATGGTTTCTATCATTGTTCTCTCCTTCAGGATTTATTGTTTTATTACCAAACGGCAACCTAATCTAATCAGATTGAAAGATTTAAAAGTGTTATTTTGATCGCAAAATGAAAGATAAATATTTTAATTTGAAAGTTTGAATAAAAGGATAGCGAGGGGAATGAGTTGAGTTATGTAAAGTCCGTATCGGGCAGTGACTACCGCTTCCTTGTGCGGGGCGTGATGCTTTACCATACTTGCCCCTGGTTGAATCTGTTAAATGGACCCCTCATGTTCAAGCGTCGTTATGTAACATTGCTTCCCCTTTTTGTGTTGCTTGCCGCCTGTAGCAGCAAGCCAAAACCTACTGAGACTGATACGACCACCGGAACGCCGTCTGGCGGCTTCCTGCTTGAGCCGCAGCACAATGTGATGCAGATGGGCGGCGATTTCGCTAATAACCCGAATGCCCAGCAGTTCATCGACAAAATGGTGAACAAACACGGTTTCGATCGTCAGCAGTTGCAGGAAATTCTCTCCCAGGCGAAACGTCTGGATTCGGTACTGCGGCTGATGGATAACCAGGCACCAACCACATCGGTGAAACCGCCATCAGGTCCGAACGGCGCATGGCTGCGTTATCGCAAAAAATTTATTACGCCGGACAACGTGCAGAACGGTGTGGTTTTCTGGAATCAGTATGAAGATGCGTTGAATCGCGCGTGGCAGGTGTATGGCGTACCGCCGGAAATTATCGTCGGGATTATCGGCGTTGAAACCCGCTGGGGGCGCGTGATGGGGAAAACTCGCATCCTCGATGCGCTGGCAACGCTGTCATTTAACTACCCACGCCGCGCGGAGTATTTCTCTGGCGAGCTGGAAACCTTCCTGTTGATGGCGCGCGACGAGCAGGACGATCCGCTCAATCTGAAAGGTTCCTTTGCCGGGGCGATGGGCTACGGACAGTTTATGCCGTCGTCTTACAAACAATATGCGGTAGATTTCAGCGGCGACGGGCATATCAACCTGTGGGATCCGGTTGATGCGATCGGTAGCGTGGCGAACTATTTCAAAGCGCACGGCTGGGTGAAAGGCGATCAGGTCGCGGTAATGGCAAACGGTCAGGCTCCAGGCTTGCCAAATGGCTTCAAAACTAAGTACAGCATTTCGCAGCTTGCCGCCGCAGGTTTAACGCCACAGCAGCCGCTGGGCAACCATCAACAAGCCAGCCTGCTGCGTCTGGATGTTGGCACCGGCTACCAGTACTGGTACGGTCTGCCGAACTTCTACACCATCACCCGTTACAACCACAGCACCCATTACGCAATGGCGGTCTGGCAGTTAGGACAAGCCGTGGCGCTGGCGCGAGTACAGTAGCTATTTACAAGAGGGGGGCGTGAGCTTCCCTCTGGCTAATCAGCTTTTTTCTGAATCCTCCTCGTAAAATTGCAACGCCAACACCATCTTCCTGACGAAAGTGCTATCTTGTCCGGCATAAATTTTTGACTGACAGAGGTTGTGATGACTGACAGTGAACTGATGCAGTTAAGTGAACAGGTTGGGCAGGCGCTGAAAGCCCGTGGCGCAACCGTAACAACTGCCGAGTCTTGTACCGGTGGTTGGGTAGCGAAAGTGATTACCGATATTGCCGGTAGCTCCGCCTGGTTTGAACGCGGATTTGTCACCTACAGTAACGAAGCCAAAGCGCAGATGATCGGCGTACGCGAAGAGACGCTGGCGCAGCATGGCGCGGTGAGTGAACCCGTCGTGGTGGAAATGGCGATAGGCGCACTGAAAGCGGCTCGTGCTGATTATGCCGTGTCTATTAGTGGTATCGCCGGGCCGGATGGCGGCAGTGAAGAGAAGCCTGTCGGCACCGTCTGGTTTGCTTTTGCCACTGCCCGCGGTGAAGGCATTACCCGGCGGGAATGCTTCAGCGGCGACCGTGATGCGGTGCGTCGTCAGGCTACTGCGTATGCATTGCAGACCTTGTGGCAACAATTTCTACAAAACACTTGATACTGTATGAGCATACAGTATAATTGCTTCAACAGAACATATTGACTATCCGGTATTACCCGGCATGACAGGAGTAAAAATGGCTATCGACGAAAACAAACAGAAAGCGTTGGCGGCAGCACTGGGCCAGATTGAGAAACAATTTGGTAAAGGCTCCATCATGCGCCTGGGTGAAGACCGTTCCATGGATGTGGAAACCATCTCTACCGGTTCGCTTTCACTGGATATCGCGCTTGGGGCAGGTGGTCTGCCGATGGGCCGTATCGTCGAAATCTACGGACCGGAATCTTCCGGTAAAACCACGCTGACGCTGCAGGTGATCGCCGCAGCGCAGCGTGAAGGTAAAACCTGTGCGTTTATCGATGCTGAACACGCGCTGGACCCAATCTACGCACGTAAACTGGGCGTCGATATCGACAACCTGCTGTGCTCCCAGCCGGACACCGGCGAGCAGGCACTGGAAATCTGTGACGCCCTGGCGCGTTCTGGCGCAGTAGACGTTATCGTCGTTGACTCCGTGGCGGCACTGACGCCGAAAGCGGAAATCGAAGGCGAAATCGGCGACTCTCACATGGGCCTTGCGGCACGTATGATGAGCCAGGCGATGCGTAAGCTGGCGGGTAACCTGAAGCAGTCCAACACGCTGCTGATCTTCATCAACCAGATCCGTATGAAAATTGGTGTGATGTTCGGTAACCCGGAAACCACTACCGGTGGTAACGCGCTGAAATTCTACGCCTCTGTTCGTCTCGACATCCGTCGTATCGGCGCGGTGAAAGAGGGCGAAAACGTGGTGGGTAGCGAAACCCGCGTGAAAGTGGTGAAGAACAAAATCGCTGCGCCGTTTAAACAGGCTGAATTCCAGATCCTCTACGGCGAAGGTATCAACTTCTACGGCGAACTGGTTGACCTGGGCGTAAAAGAGAAGCTGATCGAGAAAGCAGGCGCGTGGTACAGCTACAAAGGTGAGAAGATCGGTCAGGGTAAAGCGAATGCGACTGCCTGGCTGAAAGATAACCCGGAAACCGCGAAAGAGATCGAGAAGAAAGTACGTGAGTTGCTGCTGAGCAACCCGAACTCAACGCCGGATTTCTCTGTAGATGATAGCGAAGGCGTAGCAGAAACTAACGAAGATTTTTAATCGTCTTGTTTGATACACAAGGGTCGCATCTGCGGCCCTTTTGCTTTTTTAAGTTGTAAGGATATGCCATGACAGAATCAACATCCCGTCGCCCGGCATATGCTCGCCTGTTGGATCGTGCGGTACGCATTCTGGCGGTGCGCGATCACAGTGAGCAAGAACTGCGACGTAAACTCGCGGCACCGATTATGGGCAAAAATGGCCCAGAAGAGATTGATGCTACGGCAGAAGATTACGAGCGCGTTATTGCCTGGTGCCATGAACATGGCTATCTCGATGACAGCCGATTTGTTGCGCGCTTTATCGCCAGCCGTAGCCGCAAAGGTTATGGACCTGCGCGTATTCGCCAGGAACTGAATCAGAAAGGTATTTCCCGCGAAGCGACAGAAAAAGCGATGCGTGAATGTGACATCGACTGGTGCGCACTGGCGCGCGATCAGGCGACGCGAAAATATGGCGAACCTTTGCCAACTGTCTTTTCAGAAAAAGTTAAGATCCAGCGTTTTCTGCTCTATCGTGGCTATCTGATGGAAGATATCCAGGAGATTTGGCGAAATTTTGCCGACTGAACGCATACGGTATTTTACTTCCCAGTAAAGAAAACTTATCTTATTCCCACTTTTCAGTTACCAGCCCGGCGGTTAAGACACGCTGGAGCTGGTGGCGATATTTCGTTAGCTTGATTTCAGGATAATTATGAGCAAGAGCACCGCTGAGATCCGTCAGGCGTTTCTCGACTTTTTCCATAGTAAGGGACATCAGGTAGTTGCCAGCAGCTCCCTGGTACCCCATAACGACCCAACTTTGTTGTTTACCAACGCCGGGATGAACCAGTTCAAGGATGTGTTCCTTGGGCTCGACAAGCGTAATTATTCCCGCGCTACCACTTCCCAACGCTGCGTGCGTGCGGGTGGTAAACACAACGACCTGGAAAACGTCGGTTACACCGCGCGTCACCATACCTTCTTCGAAATGCTGGGCAACTTCAGCTTCGGCGACTATTTCAAACACGATGCCATTCAGTTTGCATGGGAACTGCTGACCAGCGAAAAATGGTTTGCCCTGCCGAAAGAGCGTCTGTGGGTCACCGTCTATGAAAGCGACGACGAAGCCTACGAAATCTGGGAAAAAGAAGTCGGGATCCCGCGCGAACGTATTATTCGCATCGGCGATAACAAAGGTGCGCCATACGCATCTGACAACTTCTGGCAGATGGGTGACACTGGTCCGTGCGGCCCGTGCACCGAAATCTTCTACGATCACGGCGACCACATTTGGGGTGGCCCTCCGGGAAGTCCGGAAGAAGACGGCGACCGCTACATTGAGATCTGGAACATCGTCTTCATGCAGTTCAACCGCCAGGCCGATGGCACGATGGAACCGCTGCCGAAGCCGTCTGTAGATACCGGTATGGGTCTGGAGCGTATTGCTGCGGTGCTGCAACACGTTAACTCTAACTATGACATCGACCTGTTCCGCACGTTGATCCAGGCGGTAGCGAAAGTCACTGGCGCGACCGATCTGAGCAATAAATCGCTGCGCGTAATCGCTGACCACATTCGTTCTTGTGCGTTCCTGATCGCGGATGGCGTAATGCCGTCCAACGAAAACCGTGGTTATGTACTGCGTCGTATCATTCGTCGCGCAGTGCGTCACGGTAATATGCTTGGCGCGAAAGAAACCTTCTTCTACAAACTGGTTGGTCCGCTGATCGACGTTATGGGCTCTGCGGGTGAAGACCTGAAACGCCAGCAGGCGCAGGTTGAGCAGGTGCTGAAGACTGAAGAAGAGCAGTTTGCCCGTACTCTGGAGCGCGGTCTGGCGTTGCTGGATGAAGAGCTGGCCAAACTTTCTGGTGATACGCTGGATGGTGAAACTGCTTTCCGTCTGTACGACACCTATGGCTTCCCGGTTGACCTGACGGCTGACGTTTGTCGTGAGCGCAACATCAAAGTTGACGAAGCTGGTTTTGAAGCAGCAATGGAAGAGCAGCGTCGTCGGGCGCGCGAAGCCAGCGGCTTTGGTGCCGATTACAACGCAATGATCCGTGTTGATAGTGCATCTGAATTTAAAGGCTATGACCATCTGGAACTGAACGGCAAAGTGACCGCGCTGTTTGTTGATGGTAAAGCGGTTGATGCCATCAATGCAGGCCAGGAAGCTGTGGTCGTGCTGGATCAAACGCCATTCTATGCGGAATCCGGCGGTCAGGTTGGCGATAAAGGCGAACTGAAAGGCGCTAACTTCTCCTTTGCGGTGGAAGATACGCAGAAATACGGCCAGGCGATTGGTCACATCGGTAAACTTGCTGCGGGTTCTCTGAAAGTGGGCGACGCGGTGCAGGCTGATGTTGATGAGGCTCGTCGTGCCCGTATTCGTCTGAATCACTCCGCAACGCACCTGATGCACGCTGCGCTGCGCCAGGTTCTGGGTACTCATGTATCGCAGAAAGGTTCACTGGTTAACGACAAGGTGCTGCGCTTCGACTTCTCACACAACGAAGCGATGAAACCAGAAGAGATTCGTGCGGTCGAAGACCTGGTGAACGCACAGATTCGTCGCAATTTGCCGATCGAAACCAACATCATGGATCTCGAAGCGGCGAAAGCGAAAGGTGCGATGGCGCTGTTCGGCGAGAAGTATGATGAGCGCGTACGCGTGCTGAGCATGGGCGATTTCTCCACCGAGCTGTGTGGCGGTACTCACGCCAGCCGCACTGGTGATATTGGTCTGTTCCGCATCATCTCTGAATCGGGTACTGCTGCAGGCGTTCGTCGTATCGAAGCGGTAACCGGAGAAGGCGCTATCGCCACCGTTCATGCAGACAGCGATCGCTTAAGCGAAGTCGCACATCTGCTGAAAGGCGATAGCAATAATCTGGCTGATAAAGTGCGCTCAGTACTGGAACGTACGCGTCAGCTGGAAAAAGAGTTACAACAGCTTAAAGAACAAGCTGCCGCACAGGAGAGCGCAAATCTTTCCAGTAAGGCAATTGATGTTAATGGTGTTAAGCTGTTGGTTAGCGAGCTTAGCGGTGTTGAGCCGAAAATGTTGCGTACCATGGTTGACGATTTAAAAAATCAGCTGGGGTCGACAATTATCGTGCTGGCAACGGTAGCCGAAGGTAAGGTTTCTCTGATTGCAGGCGTATCTAAGGACGTCACAGATCGTGTGAAAGCAGGGGAACTGATTGGTATGGTCGCTCAGCAGGTGGGCGGCAAGGGTGGTGGACGTCCTGACATGGCGCAAGCCGGTGGTACGGATGCTGCGGCCTTACCTGCAGCGTTAGCCAGTGTGAAAGGCTGGGTCAGCGCGAAATTGCAATAATATAAGCGTCAGGCAATGCCGTGGACTCGCTTCACGGCATTCGCATTAACGCTATCGACAACGATAAAGTCAGGTTGAAGTTGTGTATATCGGCTAAACTTAGGTTTAACAGAATGTAATGCCATGACTGCTTAGATGTAATGTGTTTGTCATTGCTTACTTTTTGGCGTTATATGATGGATAATGCCGGGATACAGAGAGACCCGACTCTTTTAATCTTTCAAGGAGCAAAGAATGCTGATTCTGACTCGTCGAGTTGGTGAGACCCTCATGATTGGGGATGAGGTCACCGTGACAGTTTTAGGGGTAAAGGGCAACCAGGTACGTATTGGCGTAAATGCCCCGAAGGAAGTTTCTGTTCACCGTGAAGAGATCTACCAGCGTATCCAGGCTGAAAAATCCCAGCAGTCCAGTTACTAATCTTTCCGCGTCTCATCTTTATCGGTGAGACGCACCCTCAAAATTTCTCCTTCACTCTATAGTCTTTTCGCTTTACTCCCGTTCATTCAACTTAAGTCTCCATTTTTTTGCATTACTACTATCTGTCAGACCTCCATTCTTCTGTTGATAAAACACTCTTTTTGACGTTTTTACAGACTAATTGAACGTGAAGTGTGCAAACGATAAAAGTGTAGGAAAAATTGTTTGACTTATAAGTCTCAGAAAGTAATATGTGCGCCACGCAGCGACGATGAGCGATAAACAAGTTCTTCGAAGCACTCGTAAGAGGCGTATGGTGAGGTGGCCGAGAGGCTGAAGGCGCTCCCCTGCTAAGGGAGTATGCGGTCAAAAGCTGCATCCGGGGTTCGAATCCCCGCCTCACCGCCATTTGCATCCGTAGCTCAGCTGGATAGAGTACTCGGCTACGAACCGAGCGGTCGGAGGTTCGAATCCTCCCGGATGCACCATATTCTCCGAAATCTTCAGCAATGAAGGTATCGAAGAGGTAGCGGAATTAACCGCAGGCACTAGGGATGATAACGTTGCTTTAGCAACGGCCCGAAGGGCGAGCCGCAAGGCGAGTAATCCTCCCGGATGCACCATCTCTTACTTGATATGGCTTTAGTAGCGGTATCAATATCAGCAGTAGAATAAGTTTTCCCGATGCATCCGTAGCTCAGCTGGATAGAGTACTCGGCTACGAACCGAGCGGTCGGAGGTTCGAATCCTCCCGGATGCACCATATTCTCCGTAACCTTCAGCAATGAAGGTATCGAAGAGATAGCGGTATTAACCGCAGGCACCAGGAAGGATAACGTTGCGCCAGCAACGGCCCGAAGGGCGAACGTCAGTGAGTCATCCTCCCGGATGCACCATCTTCTCCAAAAAATTTCCTTCAAAAATATCTCATTTCTAAATAACTCCTTTATCCATTTCCTGAATTTTCTTCTCCTTCGCCATCAGCGACAAAATCAAGCAATTACGCTAAAGTAGCGTCATATTTTTCGACTTGCGAGAAGACCATGTACGAGCGTTATGCAGGTTTAATTTTTGATATGGATGGCACAATCCTGGATACGGAGCCTACGCACCGTAAAGCGTGGCGCGAAGTATTAGGGCACTACGGTCTTCAGTACGATATTCAGGCGATGATTGCGCTTAATGGATCGCCCACCTGGCGTATTGCTCAGGCAATTATTGAGCTGAATCAGGCTGATCTCGACCCGCATGCGTTAGCGCGTGAAAAAACAGAAGCAGTAAGAAGTATGCTGCTGGATAGCGTCGAACCGCTTCCTCTTGTTGATGTGGTGAAAAGTTGGCATGGTCGTCGCCCAATGGCTGTAGGAACGGGGAGTGAAAGCGCCATCGCTGAGGCATTGCTGGCGCACCTGGGATTACGCCATTATTTTGACGCCGTCGTCGCTGCCGATCACGTCAAACACCATAAACCCGCGCCAGACACATTTTTGTTGTGCGCGCAGCGTATGGGCGTGCAACCGACGCAGTGTGTGGTCTTTGAAGATGCCGATTTCGGTATTCAGGCGGCCCGTGCAGCAGGCATGGACGCCGTGGATGTTCGCTTGCTGTGAGTGAAGCGTTATCGCTTTTCTCGTTGTTTGCCAGTAGTTTTCTCAGCGCTACACTATTACCCGGCAACTCCGAAGTCGTGCTGGTGGCAATGTTGCTTTCCGGGATCAGTCATCCCTGGGTTTTAGTTTTAACAGCAACAATGGGTAATAGCCTTGGAGGGTTAACTAACGTTATCCTTGGGCGTTTCTTTCCATTGCGTAAAACATCGCGCTGGCAAGAGAAAGCTACCGGCTGGCTGAAACGCTATGGTGCAGTCACGCTATTATTAAGCTGGATGCCCGTGGTTGGCGATTTACTGTGTCTGTTAGCGGGATGGATGCGCATCTCGTGGGGACCGGTAATCTTTTTTTTGTGCCTTGGTAAAGCGTTACGCTATGTTGCAGTTGCAGCAGCGACCGTTCAGGGCATGATGTGGTGGCACTAATTGTAGGCCTGCACATATGGTCACCATTACAGTTATGCTAATTAAAACGATTTTGACAGGCGGGAGGTCAATTTGATCCCGGACGTATCACAGGCGCTGGCCTGGCTGGAAAAACATCCTCAGGCGTTAAAGGGGATACAGCGTGGGCTGGAGCGCGAAACTTTGCGTGTTAATGCTGATGGCACACTGGCAACAACAGGTCATCCTGAAGCATTAGGTTCCGCACTGACGCACAAATGGATTACTACCGATTTTGCGGAAGCATTGCTGGAATTCATTACACCAGTGGATGGTGATATTGAACATATGCTGACCTTTATGCGCGATCTGCATCGTTATACGGCGCGCAATATGGGCGATGAGCGGATGTGGCCGTTAAGTATGCCATGCTACATCGCAGAAGGTCAGGACATCGAACTGGCACAGTACGGCACTTCTAACACCGGACGCTTTAAAACGCTGTATCGTGAAGGGCTGAAAAATCGCTATGGCGCGCTGATGCAAACCATTTCCGGCGTGCACTACAATTTCTCTTTGCCAATGCCATTCTGGCAAGCGAAGTGTGGTGATATCTCGGGCGCTGATGGCAAAGAGAAAATTTCTGCGGGCTATTTCCGCGTTATCCGCAATTACTATCGTTTCGGTTGGGTCATTCCTTATCTGTTTGGCGCGTCTCCGGCGATTTGTTCTTCTTTCCTGCAAGGAAAACCAACATCGCTGCCGTTTGAGAAAACCGAGTGCGGTATGTATTACCTGCCGTATGCGACCTCTCTTCGTTTGAGCGATCTCGGCTATACCAATAAATCGCAAAGCAATCTTGGTATTACCTTCAACGATCTTTACGAGTACGTAGCGGGCCTTAAACAGGCAATCAAAACGCCATCGGAAGAGTACGCGAAGATTGGTATTGAGAAAGACGGTAAGAGGCTGCAAATCAACAGCAACGTGCTGCAGATTGAAAACGAACTGTACGCGCCGATTCGTCCAAAACGCGTTACCCGCAGCGGCGAGTCGCCTTCTGATGCGCTGTTACGTGGCGGTATTGAATATATTGAAGTGCGTTCGCTGGACATCAACCCGTTCTCGCCGATTGGTGTAGATGAACAGCAGGTGCGATTCCTCGACCTGTTTATGGTCTGGTGTGCGCTGGCTGATGCACCGGAAATGAGCAGTAGCGAACTTGCCTGTACACGCGTTAACTGGAACCGGGTGATCCTCGAAGGTCGCAAACCGGGTCTGACGCTGGGTATCGGCTGCGAAACCGCACAGTTCCCGTTACCGCAGGTGGGTAAAGATCTGTTCCGCGATCTGAAACGCGTCGCGCAAACGCTGGATAGCATTAACGGCGGCGAAGCGTATCAGAAAGTGTGTGATGAACTGGTTGCCTGCTTCGATAATCCCGATCTGACTTTCTCTGCCCGTATCTTAAGGTCTATGATTGATACTGGTATTGGCGGAACAGGCAAAGCGTTTGCTGAAGCGTACCGTAATCTGCTGCGTGAAGAGCCGCTGGAAATTCTGCGCGAAGAGGATTTTGTAGCCGAGCGCGAGGCATCTGAACGCCGTCAGCAGGAAATGGAAGCCGCAGATACCGAACCGTTTGCGGTGTGGCTGGAAAAACACGCCTGACAGAAAAGAAAAAGGCCACTCGTGAGTGGCCAAAATTTCATCTCTGAATTCAGGGATGATGATAACAAATGCGCGTCTTTCATATACTCAGACTCGCCTGGGAAGAAAGAGTTCAGAAAATTTTTAAAAAAATTACCGGAGGTGGCTAAATGCCGTTGTTAGATAGCTTCACAGTCGATCATACCCGGATGGAAGCGCCTGCAGTTCGGGTGGCGAAAACAATGAACACCCCGCATGGCGACGCAATCACCGTGTTCGATCTGCGCTTCTGCGTGCCGAACAAAGAAGTGATGCCAGAAAGAGGGATCCATACCCTGGAGCACCTGTTTGCTGGTTTTATGCGTAACCATCTTAACGGTAATGGTGTAGAGATTATCGATATCTCGCCAATGGGCTGCCGCACCGGTTTTTATATGAGTCTGATTGGTACGCCAGATGAGCAGCGTGTTGCTGATGCCTGGAAAGCGGCAATGGAAGACGTGCTGAAAGTGCAGGATCAGAATCAGATCCCGGAACTGAACGTCTACCAGTGTGGCACTTACCAGATGCACTCGTTGCAGGAAGCACAGGATATTGCGCGTAGCATTCTGGAACGTGACGTGCGCATCAACAGCAACGAAGAACTGGCGCTGCCGAAAGAGAAGTTGCAGGAACTGCACATTTAGTCAGTAAACTATCTTCACAATTAATTGAAAAAAGCCAGTTCAAATGAACTGGCTTAGTTGTACTTAGTGCGCACCGCCTCCGCCGCCACCTGCGCCAAATGGCGGTTTAGCAAACCACACCAGCCCCAGCAGGACGAGGAATATCCCAGCTGACATCCAGAAGATCTCATTGGCGGAAATAATCAGCCCCTGGTTGGTGATCTGCTGGGCAATCCAGCCGGAGGCCTGCTGTTGCGTCATCCCAAGCCCTTCCAGTTGACTGTACATCGCCTGGGCGTTTGGGTTAAACGGGTTTACCGACTCAGTCAACTGCGCATGGTGCATCGACTCGCGGTTGGTCCACATGGTCGTGGTTATCGACGTGCCGATAGACCCCGCCAGCGTTCGCGTAAAGTTAGAGAGGCTCGATGCCGCCGCCAGTCGTTCCGGTGGCAAACCAGACAGCGTAATGGTGGTCAGCGGCATAAAGAAGCAGGCCACCGCAAACCCCTGGATAAACTGCGGCCAGGCCGACGCGCCAAAATCCATACCTGGTTCAAAGGTATAGGCACGCCAGTAGAAGCAGACGGCATACATAATAAAGCTGAAGGTTACCAGCCGCCGCATATCCAGTTTATGCGCGAAGCGGCCGATAATCGGCGACAGGATCACCGGAATAATCCCTACCGGCGCAGAGGCCAGACCTGCCCACGTTGCCGTGTAACCGTAGACCTCCTGCAACAACTGCGGCAGCAGAACAATAGCGCCGAAGTAGAGCATATACGCGAGGCTGATACACAAGCAGCCGATGGTGAAGTTGCGCGACTTAAACAACGACAGATCGACTATCGGGTTATCGTCGGTCAGCTCCCAGACAATCAGGAAGCAGATAGCCACCACCGCCACCACGGTAAGGATGATAATTTCCTGTGATGAAAACCAGTCCAGCTCTTTACCGCGGTCGAGCATAATCTGCAGGCTGCCGATACCAATAACCAGCAGTGCCAGCCCCACGGCATCAATCCGCCGCCGTTCGGTGCGGGTTTCACGTCCGCGCAGAGTTTGCAGTGTCATCAACACCACCGCCACGCCAATCGGCACGTTGATGAAGAATATCCAGCCCCAGTGGTAATTATCGCTGATATAACCGCCGAGGATCGGGCCGCAAATTGGCGCGACAATCACCGTCATCGACCACAACGCCAGCGCGATCGAGCGTTTGGCTGGCGGGTAGTTATTCAGCAATAGACTTTGCGAAAGCGGGATCAACGGCCCGGCGACAATCCCCTGAATCACGCGGAAGAAGATCAGCATATTCAGGCTGCTGGAGACACCACACGCCCACGACGCAATAGCAAAGGCGATGGTGGACCAAAGGAACAGTTTCACTTCCCCGACGCGCTTTGCCAGCCAGCCGGTAAGCGGGATCGAGATGGCATTCGCCACCCCGAAAGAAGTGATTACCCACGTTCCCTGGCTGAGCGATGAGCCCAGATTCCCGGCGATAGTGGGGATCGCCACGTTAGCAATGGTGGAGTCCAGCACCTGCATGAATGTCGCCAGTGACAGCGCAATCGTCATAATGACCAGTTGCGCGCCTTCCAGCGGTTTTTGCTGTTGCATCACACGCACCTCTGGATTAGCCAGCGTTAGCTTTTACGATATCGTCGATCAGTTTATTGACAGGTGCCAGGCTGATTTCACGCGCGGTACTTACCGCGACCGGTGTTGAACGTACTTTATTTGCCAGTACCTGACCGTCACGGTTAGTGGTATTGACGCTCACCAGCGTGGACAAACCAATGCGCAGCGGGTATTGCTCCAGCTGTTTCTGGTCCAGTTCGATACGCACAGGTAGACGCTGAACGACTTTGATCCAGTTACCGGTCGCATTTTGCGCCGGAAGCAGTGAGAACGCGCTACCTGTGCCCATATCCAGACCAACCACTTTACCGGTGTATTTCACATCATCGCCGTAAATATCGGTGGTGATGGTGACCGGCTGACCGATACGCATATTGGCAATCTGCGTCTCTTTAAAGTTGGCATCCACCCACATATTGGTGGCTGGAACGACCGCCATCAGCGGCGTCGTTGGGCTAATTTGCGCCCCAGGCTGTACCGCGCGGCGGGAGACATAACCGGTCATCGGACTGACAATACGGGTACGCTCCAGCGCCAGCCAGGCGTTACGTACTTCGGTGGCAGCCTGTTGCACGGCAGGCTGATCTTCCAGTTTAGTCCCCAGAATCATCGCCTGATTGGCATTGTATTGTTGAATAGCGACGTCCAGTTGCGCCTGGGCACTGGTGACAGCGTCGCGGGCGTGTTGCAGCTCTTCGCGACCAATCAGGTTGGCATTGCCCAGCGGCACACGGCGGTTGTAGTCGCTTTGTGCTTTCGCGAGGGCGATTTTTTGCACCTCAATATTCGCCTGCAACTGTTTGCTGTTAATCATCAGCTGGTGGGTTTGGCGAACGCTGGAAGCCAGTGCAGTTTTGGCTTTTTCAAACGCCTGGCGAGCATCTGTCGGGTCGAGAGTGACCAGAACATCGCCTTCTTTTACAAAATCGGTGTTATCGGCCCAGACTTTCGTCACGCTGCCAGACACCTGAGACATAATTTGAATCTGATTCCCTGCCACGTATGCGTCATCGGTTTCTTCGAAATGACGCAGTACCAAAAACCAATAAATCCCTATCGCTACGGCAATAATTATAAAGAGCAAGGTGAGAAGGAGGAGCAGACGCTTACGTTTGCCGCTCTTCTTTACCGGTTGCTGCGGGGTTTGAGTCTCCGCATTTGCGCTCATATTGTTCTCCACGATCTTCTTAACTCATCGGCTGAGCCGACCTGCTTGCCAAAAAGGCCAGCATGTTGCGATGCTGGCCGGTCATTTTTTCTTTTATAAATCTGGATTTTTGAGCGAGATGACGCGTTAGCTCATCGCTTCGAGAACCACACCGTCTTGTTCCATCTGGTCGAGACGGGAGAGCAATTTGCGGGTGATTTGCTCGAGCTGATCTTTTTCTGTTGTGCTGAGCGCGGACCAGAGTTGATGCAGGCAGTTATGCTGCGGTGGTAAAACCTCGCGCAAAAACTCGTGACCTTTTTCCGTTAATTGCAGATGCAGGCAGCGGCGATCGTTATCGCTTTCACGACGTTCGATCCAACCGCGTTTTTCCAGTTCATCGGCAATACGCGTCGCGTTGGTACGGGATGATCCAAGAGCACAACTTAATTCAGAAGGCTGAATACTGTGATTTTCCTGAGACTCCAGCGTAATCAACGCCATAAACAACGTCTCGTTAATCCCCTGAGCCTTCAGCATTTTATTGCGGTTCTCCAGCAGCTTGCTTTGCATGTGCATGCAAAGACGAGTCAGAAGGATCTCCTGATAAGGAAAATCTTCGTGGCGGCTGGCGCGAAATTTTAGCATTTGTTCAATGGGCGTAAACGAACTATCCATTTGGGTATGACCTCATTAATTTCAGCCGATATAGTAACGACAGTGACAAATAAAGTAAATGTATTGTTTTAGAAAAATGATTCTTGTGGGTTATATAATCGCCATCACTTTCCAGGCGAGCCCATAGGCCAGCGCACTAAGCAGTGTTGGGATGATAATGCTGCGTGTTTTATAGAAACTGGCACCCAGTACCGCGAAGCCGACCAGCGTGGGCACGAAACGGCGTGTATCGTGCATCACTTCTGGTGCGGTAGAGACAACCAGCAGAGCGCATATCGAGGCGATGCCAATGGTGTCGAGCAAAATACCTACCGCGCCACGTTTGGTTGGGCGGGCATTACCCACACGCAGGCGCAGCGGCAAATAGCGGAAGCAATAATTCGCCACGCCAACCAGTAACCCAAGCAGCAGAACCTCATAGCTCATCGGGCGCTCCTTGCCAGAATGCCTGGATTAACGCAGTGAGGCAGCCACAGACAATGCCTGCCAGAATGGCGACGGGAATAGAAAATAGCGTTACGCCTGCAAGGGCACCAACTAACGCTGCGGTAACGCAAAGAGATTGTTTGCGCTGGAAAGAGGCGAGCAGGAAACTCATAAAGAGTGCCGGAAGCATAAAACCTAATGCAGCTTCAACGGCGGGATAACCTTGCAGCAAGCCGCTGCCGGAGAATGCCCCTATTACCGTACCAAATACCCACGATGACCATGAACTGAAGGCAATGCCGATCATCCAGTTCTCGCTCCAGCGGCGATTATTGCGTACCAGTTTTGCGGTTGCGGCGGCAAAAACCTCATCCGTCAGGCCAAATGCCCACAGGGCGGTTTTCGATTTTTGCAGACGCTGAATAATACGGCTACGCAGTGACGGGCCATACAACACATGGCGAACATCCATTGCCATGACGGTCAGTGCAGCAACCCACAAACTACTCCCGGCTGCCAGCATCGCGGTAATGACGAACTGGCTCGCGCCTGCATAAATGATGCAGGAGAAAAAAACGCTTTCGAGAGGAGAGAATCCCAGACGGGTCGCATTCAGACCGAACGCAAAGGCCACCGGAATATAACTAATAACAATCGGTAAACTGTCTTTGCATCCTTCCATGAAGGTCGCCGAACCAGGAGCAGGCTGTGGAGTAGGGCTTTCCATAGAGTGTACGCTTAACGATTGTTAATATTATAAATAGACTGAATGAATATCTTAACCTTATCAGACTGATGGGCTTCTTAACACCCTTATAAGTGTAAAGCCACGAAAACGGTTGCTGATTGCTTAATTTGCGGCTTCCTGACGATGAAAACCTCGCCACCAGACCAGTAAGTTAACCAGGGCAATTGTCGCGCCAGCCAGACAAACGCCAGCCCAACCGCCATGTTGCCAGGCTGAGGCTGAAATTAGCGAACCGGCGGCACCGCCAATAAAGTAGCTAGTCATGTAACCTGCGGTCAGGCGATTGCGCGCATCAGGATGTATCCGATAAATTACCGTCTGGTTAGTGATATGCACGCCCTGCACGGTGAGATCCAGCACCAGGATTCCGATAATCAACGCCAGTACGGAAGTGTGACCAAACCAGATCGCCAGCCATGAAAGTAATAGCAGCAGCAGACCGAAAGTTGTGGTGTGGTGCGATTTGCCCTTATCGGCAAAACCGCCCGCCGGACGAGCGCCCAACGCTCCGGCAGCTCCCGCAAGTCCAAACAGACCAATGACACCATCGCTGTAGTTAAAAGGTGGAGCGGCAAGCAAAAAGGCCATTGAGGTCCAGAGAATGCTGAAATTGGCAAAGGTCAGGCAGCCCAGCAACGCGCGGGTACGCAGAATTTTATCGCTGATAAACATACTGAAAACGGAACCCAACAACTGTGGGTAGTTGAGGTGGGTTTCTGATTTCATTTGTGGCAGACCACGCCATAATGCCAGCGCCATCAGTGCCATTAACACCGAAGCAACCCAAAAGACGGTGCGCCAGCCGCCGAGATTCGCCAGCAATCCGGCAACTGTCCGTGCCAGCAAGATCCCCAACAGCAGACCGCTCATAATAGTGCCAACCACTTTGCCGCGTTTGTCCGGTGAAGCCAGCGTCGCTGCCAGCGGAACCAGAATTTGTGCCACGACAGAGAATAAACCGGTTAATGCCGTACCGAGGATCATCATCGCCAGCGACTGACTGCTGGCAGTGATTAACATGCCGCCTGCCGCCAGTAAGGTCATCGAGACAATCAGGCGGCGGCGTTCAAACATATCACCGAGGGGAACAAGAAACAGCAGACCTGCTGCATAGCCCAATTGCGCGGCGGTAACAATAAAGCCTGCCGAACTGGCGGAAAGGGAAAAGTTACGCGCGATGGTGTCGAGCAATGGCTGAGCGTAATAGTTACTGGCGACCGCCAGACCGGTGGCGATAGACATCAGCACGATCAGCGCCGGGCTAAGCTCATGATTAGGTTTAGTCATTATTTTTGTTCATCAGGTGATGATTAAGCTGGAAATCAATAATAGCGGATGTTGATGAATATGGGATGAAAGATAGCTTGTTGAAATGTGCGATGTGGTTTGTAGGCATGATAGGACGCGTCAGCGTCGCATCAGGCATTGTGTACAGAGCGGCGGATGAGGTAAAAACGCCTTATCCGCCCGAATAAAAATTACTTCTGCGCTGCCAGCGCCTCATTCACCCAGCCATCGAACTGCTGCTGGTGGGCTTTGATCCAGCCATCAACATGGCCCTGAATATCGCCTTCTGAGGCTTTGCCGTCATGCATAATGGCGTTCTGGGCGTTAATATCTGCCACTGGCAACTGCATAATGGCAAACAGTTTCGCTGCTGCCGGGTTTTTCTCGGCCCAGGCTTTGTTGGCAACGATATGCATGGTGCTGACCGGGAAGCCATAATTCGCACCATTCGGCAGTTTGGTATCGGCGTTTTTATCGCCCGGCAGTGCGGAGAACGGCACCTGCAACCAGACGACATCTTTGCCCGGCTTCAGTTCGTTACTCACCCAGTACGGCGTCCAGGTGTAGTAAAACACCGGTTTGCCCTCTTTGTAGCGACTGATGGTGTCGGCCATCATCGCCGCGTAGTTCCCCTGATTATGCGTCACGGTATGGGTCAGTTCATACGCGGCAAGCTGGTGGTTGATCGCACCTTCGCAGCCCCAGCCAGGGTTACAACCGGTTAAATCCGCTTTTCCGTCGCCGTTGGTATCGAACAGTTTGGCGATCTTCGGATCTTTCAGTTGTGCGATGTTGGTGATTTTGTACTGGTCGGCGGTTTTCTTATCGATCAGGTAACCCTGTGCCGCGCCGTTAACAAATACCCCTTCACGATAAAATTTCTTATCGCCACCGGCAGCTTCGTACATGTTGTCATGCAGTGGCGTCCAGTTCACGGCGGTGAAGGTTGCATCGCCGGAAGCAAGCGAGGTGTAGCCAACGTTGTAATCTACTTCGCTGGGTTTGTTGACGGTATAGCCTAATTTCTCCAGCGCACGGCTGACCAGCAGCGTCTGGAAGGTTTCTTCGGTGATGGTGCTTTGAACTGGATTAACAGTAATACCTTTGCCCGGCAGATCGGCAGCAAAAGTTTGTGTAGAGATAAGCGTGGCAAACGCTGTCGCAAAAAGTACGCTATGTCGCATTGTTATTCCTTTTTTTGGCAGGGTGATATGCCCGGCGTCACCGGGCAAGTGCAGAGTTACTTAATGAATGGGCGGGTCAGCAGACCGACAGGGCCAGTGGTGTACCAGCGACGGTTGCCGCGACTGCGTGAGTCGCGCCCAACGGCCTGCGTCAGACGATCGAGGATAATGGCGAGGATCACAATCCCGACGCCGCCAACGGTGGCAAGCCCCATATCCAGACGACCGATACCGCGAAGTACCATCTGACCCAACCCGCCGACGGCAATCATCGAGGCGATGACCACCATAGAAAGGGCCAGCATCAGCGTCTGGTTAACGCCCGCCATAATGGTCGGCATCGCCAGCGGTAACTGAACTTTGAACAGCATCTGGCGCGGGCTGGCACCGAATGAGCGCGAGGCTTCAATCAGATCCGCCGGAACCTGGTTAATCCCCAGAATGGTCAGACGGATAATCGGCGGCAGAGCAAAGATGATCGTCACCACCACGCCCGGCACGTTACCGATACCAAATAGCATGACGATTGGCACCAGATAAACAAACGCTGGCGTGGTCTGCATGGCATCAAGCAGTGGACGAATAATTTTCGCCGCTCGCGGACTTCTCGCCAGCCATATCCCCAACGGCAAACCGATGACGATACAGAACAGCAGGGCGGTTAACACCAGCGCCAGAGTCACCATTGCCTGCGACCAGGCACCGATTGCGCCGATGGCAATCAGCGAAACCAGCGTCGCCACACCCATTCCGACCCCGGAAATCTGCCAGGCGATGAGAGCGAAAACGATAATCGCCACCGGTGCGGGCATACCCAGCAGCAATTGCTGGAAACCGTTGAGGATATAATCAACCGGAACGCGCACGCCCTGGAAGACGGGACGGAAATGGGTAACGACCCAGTCGATCCCTTCAGTGACCCAACTGTCGAGCGGGATCAGCGTTTTATGGAACGGATCGAGAATATTAAAATGCTCGACGTTTGGCGCAGGCGTACTGGTCAGCCAGTCAGCACCACCGCCGTCAGTCGGTGCAGTCGTCGGTGTACCCCAGGCGTCTGCGGATTGCGCGGCACTGTCCGCCGCTGGCGTGGTATCCCACGGATTATTTTGATCAGCCATTATTTACCCCCTCACGATCTAAAGCGCGCAGCAGCATTCCTTTCGAAATGATGCCGACATACTGTTGGTCCTCGTCGACCACGGGCACCGCACAGGGTGCCTGTCCGACATGAGAGAGCAACTCGCTAAGAGGCGTTTGTGCATCGACTGCTAACGGCGCATCAATCAGCGCCGCATCAAGACCTTGCTGCTGCGTTAACGCGGTTTTAAGCGAATCGATGGAGACTGCGCCGACAAACTTATTACCGCGTTCGATAACGTAGCCATATTCGCGATCTTCATCCTGCAATAATTTCAGTGCCGAACGTGGGCCGAAGCCAGGGGTTTTACGAATTAAGCCATTCGGTGTCCGGCGGGCAATATCTTTCGCACTGAATACCTGACTAATATCAACGCCACGGAAGAAGGTACGGACATAATCATTCGCCGGATTATTGAGAATTTCATCCGGTGTGCCGACCTGTACCACTTCACCATTTTGCATAATGGCAATTCGGTCGCCAATACGCATGGCTTCATCGAGATCGTGGGAAATAAAGACAATGGTGCGCTGATGTTTCGCCTGTAATTTTACCAGCTCATCCTGCATCTCGGTGCGAATTAATGGATCGAGCGCCGAGAAGGCTTCATCCATTAATAAAATATCCGGATTAATCGCTAACGCGCGGGCTAATCCCACACGTTGACGCATCCCGCCAGAGAGTTCATCCGGGTAGCTGTGGGCATAATTTTCCAGCCCGACCTGACGCAGTGCATCAATGGCTTTTTCCCGGCGTTCTTCGGCATTAATTCCGGCCAATTCCATACCAAACGCAGTATTGTCCAGCACGGTCATATGCGGCATTAAGGCAAAGGACTGGAAGACCATCGCAATCTTTTTTCTGCGCACCTCACGGAGTTCGGCGTCGGATATTTTGGCAATATCCACACCATCAATCAGTACTTGCCCGCGGGTGGGTTCAATCAGGCGATTGAGAAGGCGTACCATTGTGGATTTACCCGAGCCGGATAATCCCATGATGACAAATATCTCGCCTTCTTCAATGGCCAGACTGGCGTCTTTTACGCCAAGCGATAGCCCAGTTTTTTCCAGAATTTGTTCTTTCGAAAGTCCTTGTTCGATATATTTGAACGCTCGCTGTGGATGCTCACCAAATATTTTATAAAGATTTTTAATTTCTAATTTAATTGCCATGCAATAGAAAGATTCCTTTATTTGTTTATGTCGATATATTACCCAATGGAAATAGTCACTTTTTTCTACCCTAACATACTGAGAATCTGAGGCAACCCCTGAGGGCAAATGTGGCATGAATATTGATGCGAGCAAATCGCCGGAATTTCCCGTGATATAAGGGCTGAGAGCAAATCGAGAAAAGTTGATATTTTTTGTCATAGATAGCGAAAAAACGCCTGAATATTGTAGTTTCAGGCGAATAATGCAACAGAGTATCAGTGTAGATCACTACAGAATATTTGCGTGATAAAAAGCTATTTGGCGGGAATTATTTCCCTGCTGCGGGTAGTGATATTTTTGAAAATAACACCCTCAGAAATTCCAGTCTTCATCTTCTGTTTCAACCGCTTTCCCCATCACATAAGAGGAGCCTGAACCGGAAAAGAAATCGTGATTTTCATCGGCATTCGGCGAAAGCGCGGCGAGGATTGCCGGATTCACTTCCGCCATTTCTGCGGGAAATAACGGTTCGTAGCCCAGATTCATCAAAGCCTTATTGGCGTTGTAACAGAGAAACGCTTTCACATCGTCAGCCCACGGGGTTTCGGCGTACAGCTCATCGGTGTATTGCAACTCGTTGTCGTAGAGTTCCAGCAACAAATCGAAGGCGAAACTCTTCAACTCTTCACGTTGTCCCAGAGATATCTTTTCCATGTTTTTCTGATATTTATAGCCTATGTAGTAACCGTGGACTGCTTCATCGCGGATAATCAGACGGATCAGGTCCGCGGTATTGGTCAGCTTTCCGCGGCTGGAAAAATACATCGGCAGCCAGAAACCGGAATAGAACAAAAAAGATTCAAGAAACACACTGGCGATTTTCTTTTTCAGCGGATCATCACCGCGATAATGTTGCTGAATAATCTGAGCTTTTCGCTGCAACGGTGCGTTTTCTTCACTCCAGGCGTAGGCGGCATCGACATCTTTGGTCTGGCATAGCGTCGAGAAAATCGAACTGTAAGAGCGGGCATGAACCGCTTCCATAAAGCTGATATTCGATAATACCGCTTCTTCATGAGGCGTGAGTGCATCGGGCATCAGAGAAGGCGCGCCGATAACATTTTGCAGCGTGTCGAGCAGCGTCAGGCCAGTAAAAACGCGCATCGTCAGTTGTTGTTCTACGACAGTTAATGTCTGCCAGGCAGGAATATCGTTCGACAGCGGCACCTTTTCTGGTAGCCAGAAATTGCTGGTCAGGCGATTCCACACCTCCAGATCTTTATCGTCAGATATCTTGTTCCAGTTGATGGCGCTGATACGTGAGAGTTTCATAGATATTCCTTAAAGTGCACAGGAGACGCAGCCTTCAATTTCAGTGCCTTCCAGCGCCATCTGACGCAGGCGGATGTAATAGAGCGTTTTGATACCCTTGCGCCAGGCGTAAATCTGCGCTTTGTTGATATCGCGAGTGGTGGCGGTATCGGGGAAAAAAAGCGTCAGCGACAGCCCCTGATCGACATGGCGAGTCGCTTCCGCGTAGGTGTCGATGATCTTTTCTGCGCCAATTTCGTAAGCGTCCTGATACAGCGCCAGATTCTCGTTAGTCATAAACGGGGCAGGGTAGTAAACGCGTCCTGTTTTGCCCTCTTTGCGTATCTCTACTTTCGCCACAATCGGATGAATACTCGACGTAGCATGGTTGATATAAGAGATAGAACCGGTTGGCGGCACCGCCTGAAGATTCTGGTTGTATATGCCGTAGCGCATCACGTCGTCGCGCAGCTGCGCCCACATCTCACGGGTAGGTAACGTAATACCGCTACGGGTAAACAGTTCGCCAACTTTCGCCGTTTTCGGCTGCCAGTTCCCTTGCAGATATTGGCTAAAATATTCACCACTGGCATAGCGTGACTGTTTGAACCCGGCGAAGGTTTCACCGCGTTCGCGTGCCAGCAACATCGAGGTACGCAGTGCATGCCAGGTGATGGCATAGAAATAGAGATTGGTGAAATCCAGTGCTTCCGGCGAACCATAAGCGATGCCTTCTCGCGCCAGATAGCCGTGTAAATTCATCTGCCCCAGTCCGATGGCGTGCGAGGCGGCATTTCCGGCTTCGATGGACGGCACGCTGCGGATATGACTCATATCTGATACTGCCGTTAAACCGCGCACGGCAGTCTCTACCGTGCGGGCAAAATCGGGGGAATCCATGGTGTGCGCAATATTCAACGAACCTAAATTGCAGGAAATATCATGGCCTGTGCGGGTATAGTCGAGATTCTCGTCATACTCTGAGGCGCTGTTAACCTGCAAAATTTCTGAGCAGAGATTACTCATATTTATGCGCCCGGCGATAGGGTTAGCACGGTTTACCGTGTCTTCATACATGATGTAGGGATAGCCGGACTCAAACTGGATTTCTGCCAGTCGCTGGAAGAAATCACGGGCGTTGAGGTATTTTTTGCGAATGCGTTCATCGGCAACCAGTTCGTCATAGTGTTGGCTGATGGCCACATCGGCAAACGGCTTGCCATAAACTCGCTCTACGTCATAAGGCGAAAACAGCGCCATCTGCGCATTCTCTTTTGCCAGATGGAAAGTGATATCCGGGATCACCACGCCAAGCGACAGTGTTTTAATGCGGATTTTTTCGTCGGCATTTTCCCGTTTCGTGTCGAGAAAACGCAGAATATCGGGATGATGAGCATGTAAATAGACTGCACCAGCCCCCTGACGAGCGCCGAGTTGGTTGGCATAGGAAAATGCGTCTTCCAGCATTTTCATCACCGGAATTACGCCAGAAGATTGATTTTCAATACGTTTAATTGGCGCGCCCGCTTCTCGCAGATTCGACAGCAAAAATGCTACGCCGCCGCCGCGTTTCGACAGCTGCAGTGCGGAATTTACCGCCCGACCAATCGACTCCATATTGTCTTCAATACGCAGCAAAAAACAGGAAACCAGTTCGCCGCGCTGCTGCTTACCGCAGTTGAGGAATGTTGGCGTGGCTGGCTGAAAGCGTCCTGACAGCATTTCATCGGTCAGTTGCAACGCCAGCGTCTCATCGCCTTGTGCCAGCGTCAGCGCCACCATCGTTACTCGATCGGCAAAATCTTCCAGATAACGTTTACCGTCGAATGTCTTCAACGTATAGCTGGTGTAAAACTTCCATGCCCCGAGGAATGTCTGGAAACGAAAACCGCTGGTGTGTGCGTGGGCAAACAGCGTAATGACAAAGTCGCGAGAGTAGCGATTAAGAACGCTTTCATCATAGTAACCTTCGTTGACCAGCCAGTTCAGGCGCTGCTGCTGGCTACTGAAGGTCACACTGTTCGGACGCACATGCGTCGCAATAAAGGCGTCAACGGCCTGGCGGTCTTTATCGAACTGAATGCGACCTGCGCTATCGTAGAGGTTAAGCATCGCATTCAGCGCGTGGTAATCCATCGTTTCCTGCGTCAGGCATTCTGCGGTTGTCGTTGCCAAAATTCGGTTACTCCTTTACGAACGTTTTCGATATCGCTTTGCGTACCCATGAGTTCAAAACGGTACAGCCACGGCACGCCGCATTTCCGGGCAATCACATCTCCGGCGCGGCCATACGCCTCACCAAAGTTGCGATTACCAGAAGCAATAACGCCGCGAAGCAACGCCCGGTTGTGCTCGTCGTTTAAAAAGCGAATTACCTGTCGTGGCACCGCGCCAGCCGTACCGCCGCCGCCGTAAGAGGGCACGATCAGGATGTAAGGCTCGTCTACCTGAATCCGTTCCCGCTCATTGAGCGGGATGCGCACCGCGGGCAGACCTAAACGTTCGATAAAACGCTGCGTGTTTTCGGAGCTGCTGGAGAAGTAGACGAGCTGGCTCATGCACTGGCCGCGTGTGGCGCTGGATGCAGACGGTTAATCATGTCCGGACGGAAACCAGACCAGCTAAGATCGCCAGCAATCACTACCGGCAACTGACGAAAGCCCTGAGCACGCAACGCTTCTGCCGCTTCAGGAACGCGATCGACATTAATCATTTCAAAATCAAAGCCCCGGTTTTCCATCGCCCGTTTGGTGGCGTGGCACTGAACGCAATCGTTACGAGTGTAAATAGTAATGCGCATGATTCGTATTTCCGTTTAAAATGAAGATACGGCGCGATGATACGCGTCGGGTTGTCTCTCTGTTGATACAGAGATACTAGATGTAGTTGAAAAAAGATTCAACCACACAATATATAGCAAATAGTGGTCGAAATTACCCTGGATATGAGCGTGACGGGGTAGGGGGATTTTTGTGATTCACCAGGCAAAAAGAAACCCCGAAGACAGGCTTCGGGGTCAAAGACGCGTATTTATTATCATTTTTGCACTACGATTTGCGCATGCTTAACAGTGCGCCGATAAAAATACCTACCGCAGCTGCTGTACCCACGCTACACCAGGGTCTTTCACGAACAAAAGAATCCGCGCAGCCAACGGCATCGCGCGCGGCTTGCTGGACGCGAGTACGACCATGCATTCGCGCCCTGGTTTCTTTCAGCAATGCCTGAGCTTTACTGCGTGCGGCTTCAGCTTCCCCTTTGGCGTCGCTGCCCCAGGACTTCAATACAGATTCGAGGCTGTCAGCTAATTGATTGACATCATTCTGGATATCCTGCACGCCATCATCAACGTCGTTGCGGTTCGGTCGGTTAAACATATGATCCCCCATTAGAATTCGATGTAATTTTCAGTGTAGACCATAATTTTCTTAACTGAGGTTCATCGCGGCTTTATGGACTTTTCTGAAAGCGTTGTGAATGCGCAATCAGGTAAGGTAGGCCCGCGGTTGATAATAACGAGGATCAAATATGTATTTACGACCAGACGAGGTGGCGCGCGTACTTGAAAAAGTCGGTTTTACTGTCGATGTGGTAACCCAGAAAGCGTATGGTTACCGCCGTGGGGAAAATTATGTCTATGTTAATCGCGAAGCGCGAATGGGACGTACCGCTCTGGTAATTCATCCAACATTAAAAGAACGCAGTTCGACACTGGCTGAACCCGCTTCCGATATTAAAACTTGCGATCATTACCAGCAATTTCCGCTCTATTTAGCAGGCGAGCGACACGAGCATTACGGTATCCCGCATGGCTTTAGTTCGCGTGTTGCGCTTGAACGTTATTTGAATGGTTTATTTGGCGAAGCCAGTTAAAGACGCGACTGGCGATGCCAGTCGCGAAAAGAAGAGTCAGGCTTTTACCTGCTGGTAACGGCTGACTTTAAACAGTCGGCGGCAATAATCGAGGAAGTAGCCATAAACCGCCCCCATCAACATCGAAACAACGATGTTTGAACTGACCGCCGCCATAATCTGATGCCAGTCTGCGCCCACCACTAACAAGATCGCCACATACACCGGTGACTGGAACGTCACATAAGCCAGGATATCCGCCAGATTTTTTATCCAGCCCGACGGGCTAACTTTGCGTGCCGCGCGCATAAACAGATCACGGTACATACCGTATGGCCATGCAATTAAGATGTTCACCGGAATCGCTACCAATCTGGAATAAAAAGACTGTTCGAAGCTCATTCCGGAGAGGAAAACTTCAATACACATGTTCACGACAGAACAGTAAACAACCATCGCGAACGTATCTGCAACTGCATGACGCAAGCGTGACTGCGGTGAGAACATGCTAATGCTCCTTAATAAAAGCGTAATGGGATGTTAATGGAGATGAAAACAGTGGATCTCATTGCCATCTGCATTTTCGCATAGCGTATATCGCTGGCTATGACTAATCAATTAGTGAAAAATTTTTATTTAGTCAGTTTTTGTAGATAAAATATTCCGTAACGGCTCGTTTTTTGTACATTGTGGATTTTTACATGCCGATATGATTTATTTTCAATTAAATCAATTAGATATGACCTTTCCTTTAATTTCACTAATGAAAGTTTGGGGGTGAGGTAACGCTATAAGCGTAGAGAATTCGGTGTATGTCGTGACCGTGTCATTTACAGTATTTTTTATGCCAGAAAATGTACATTAACAGCAGAAAGCACCAGTGAGGGGTGTTTTCTTTTATTCTGTTATATTGCATTTTTATTCACTTCGGTTTTGTCAGGCTTGCGGAATTAGCGAGCAGAGAGCGCCGTTCTGTTCACCAATAATCTAAATTACTCATCAAAATGGCTAATATATAATCTTGAAATTATTCTGAGAGTTTCAGAAAATAACAGCTGAAATAATCTCGCGCAGGACTGTAAATAGATTAAATTTTGTGGAAATATAATAAGTGATCGCTTACACTACGCGACGAAATACTTTTTTGTTTTGGCGTTAAAAGGTTTTCTTTATTATGTCCGTAATGTTACAAAGTTTAAATAACATTCGCACTCTCCGTGCGATGGCTCGCGAATTCTCCATTGACGTTCTTGAAGAAATGCTCGAAAAATTCAGGGTTGTCACTAAAGAAAGACGTGAAGAAGAAGAACAGCAGCAGCGTGAACTGGCTGAGCGTCAGGAAAAAATTAGCACCTGGCTGGAGCTGATGAAGGCTGACGGAATTAACCCGGAAGAGTTATTAGGTAATAGCTCTGCTGCTGCACCACGCGCTGGTAAAAAACGCCAGCCGCGTCCGGCGAAATATAAATTCACCGATGTTAACGGTGAAACTAAAACCTGGACCGGTCAGGGCCGTACACCGAAGCCAATTGCTCAGGCGCTGGCAGAAGGTAAATCTCTCGACGATTTCCTGATCTAATTACTGAGGCCGGATGTCGCTGCTAGGGCGCGTCCGGCGTCGCTTCTCAAGCTCGTTGGTTCCACGGCATCTTATCTAACAACCTTGCCATTCCACAAAAACCGCTGATTCCTGCAAACAGTAACCCGGCACCAACAAAGCCACTTAATAAGAAGAAACCGCTATTTACGGTATAACCCAGTACAACGCCGATTAATATTAAACCACCCGCAGCGATCTGCACCTGGCGCATTAACGGCAAGGGTTGAGATTTATTTACCGCTACTGGCAATCCAGCTCTTTTCCAGCCATCAATCCCATCTTCGAGTAAAAATATTTCTGCGGGGGCGGCAATCGCTGCTAATTTATCGGCATTATTACTGGTGCGTTTACCTGCCTGGCAGTGGAATATAATTTGCTCGTGACGTAATTTAGCCGGAAGACCTGACTGTTCCAGCACGGATAATGGAGCCAGATCTGCTTCAGGAATATGTTCACGAAGATATTCATCAGCATCACGAATATCGATTAACTTTGCGCCGCGTGCGATTAATTCTTGTGCATCATGCGGCGAAATGGTTGTCAAAGCCATAGTGACTCCTTACGGACAATAGACATTTTTCAGGGTGGCGATAATGGCATTTACCGCCTCATTTTTAATGGAATATAGAATGCGTTGGGCATCCCGTTGGCTGTCGATAAGCCCTTCGTCCCGCATACGAGCGAGATGCTGTGATGTCGCAGAGGCACTCAGTCCGGTAATGCGCGTCAGCTCTCCCGCGCTGGTGCCGGGGGAACCGCTAAGCATGCACAGAATCAGCAATCGTTTAGGATGGCTCATTGCTTTCAATAAGGCCGCTGCCTGTTCGGCACTGGCCTGTAATTGCGCGAGTTCAGTCATATTTATTTAAGTATTTTCTAAATTAAGTAAACTCTAAACTAAAAATGCAACATATACCAGCCTCAGCAGCGTAAATGAGAGTAAAAGCGTAAGCTGAAACTGGCAGGCTCCGCTAAAATTACTACGCTTAAGAGATAAAATCTCTTTTTAAACAATGAGTAATTTTCTTATAGGGAGTACATATGGGTTTCTGGAGAATCGTCATCACCATCATTCTGCCGCCGCTCGGCGTGCTGCTCGGTAAAGGGTTCGGTTGGGCGTTCATTATTAATATTCTGCTGACACTGCTTGGGTATATCCCCGGTTTGATTCACGCGTTCTGGGTGCAAACCCGCGATTAAACCTGTGCTCACCCCCGCGGCGTTAACGCGCCGCGTTCCTCTGCTACACTTTCTGAGTGTTTCCGTTAACGAATGAGGTAGCTATGGGTCTGTTCAATTTTGTGAAAGATGCCGGAGAAAAACTCTGGGACGCGGTTACAGGTCAGCACGATAAAGACGATCAGGCGAAGAAGGTGCAGGAGCATCTGAGCAAAACCGGTATACCTGATGCCGATAAAGTGAACATTCAAATTGCCGACGGCAAAGCGACGGTCACTGGTGACGGCCTGAGTCAGGAGGCGAAGGAGAAAATCCTTGTTGCGGTGGGGAATATTTCCGGTATTGCCAGTGTTGATGATCAGGTGAAAACGGCGACACCAGCCACTGCCAGCCAGTTTTATACCGTTAAGTCTGGCGACACTCTGAGTGCCATTTCCAAACAGGTCTACGGTAACGCTAATCTGTACAATAAAATCTTCGAAGCGAATAAACCGATGCTAAAAAGCCCGGATAAAATTTATCCGGGGCAAGTGTTGCGTATTCCGGAAGAGTAGTTAATTGCCAGCCATCGCCTGCTGGATAATGGGAATTGGCGTCAGTAAATGCTGGCGCATTAACTCACTGGCGCGCGCGGTATCTCGCGCCAGTACCGCCGCAGTCAGGGTCTGGTGCTGATCGTGTTTATCCTCCAGCATTTCTACCGAAAGCACCGTTCGCCGCAGCCAGATAAATCGATAGCGCGCCGCCAGATCAAACAACCGTTCACGCATTTGCAGCAAATAGTGAGAACCACAGCCCGCCACAATTGCTGTATGAAACGCCTGATGACGCAGATCCCACTCATCAAGCATTTTCTCGCTGGCGTCACAGGCCTCCAGCTTACTCAGCAGATGCGCTTTTGCGAGAACGTCTGCCTCCCATTCATCGCCACCGCGGGCAATCGCCAGACTGACCAGCATCGCTTCCATATTGGCGCGGGCGTCGAAAATATCGAGCAGCTCCTGCTCTGACATAGACGCCACCCGATACCCTTTTTGATTCACCACCGTGACCAGCCGTTCCGCCACCAGTTGCGAAAGAGCTTCCCGTAACGGCCCAACGCCAAGTGCATAACGCGATGTCAGCAAACTCATTCGTAATTTTTCATCCGGTTGAAAATTACCGCGAATAATATCGTTCTTCAGCCAGCGATAGCCATCCAGAGACGTAATGGTCATGGTGTGACTCCTGATCATTATCAGCGCGTATTATGAACGGGTGTTTTTTGCCACAATACCAGCTTTTTCCAGCGCGCCATAATCGGCACGGTACAGATAATCCCTATCGCTAATAAGCCGGTAGAGATCACTTCTAACTGTTGCGCCGGGCGGAATAGCATCACTACCAACACAAAGGTAATAAAGCCTATTACCAGCCAGGTGAGCCACGGGTAAAGCCACATGCGCAAGCGAATTTCGCTTCCTTCTGCTCGCAGAATTTTACGCATCCGCAACTGTGAAACGGCGATGACTAAATAAACCAGCAGGGCGATAGCACCGGAGCTGTCTATCAGGAATTTAAACACTTTCGCAGGTGCGTAATAGTTCACCACCACCGTTAAAAATGCCGCTCCGGTGGAGAGTAACACCGCCACATACGGGGTTTTACTGCGGTTGATTTTGCCCATTACCGCGGGCGCATCACCGCGACGGCTTAAGGAGTAGAGCATCCTTGACGCGGTATACAGCGCCGAGTTCAGACAGCTGGTTACGGAAAGTAATATCACGCAGTCCATGATTAATTTTGCATGGGGAATATTGAGCAATTCCAGAACCGAGCGATAAGAACCAACGGCTTTCAGCCCCGGCATATTCCACGGTATTAACGCCACTACGACAAAAATAGAGCACAAATAGAAGATAGAAATACGCCAGATAACCGAGTTGGTAGCGCGGACAATATGTTTTTCCGGCGTGTCGGATTCCGCGGCGGCAATGGTGACAATTTCTGCGCCCATAAACGAGAACATGGTGATCAACATCGCGCTTAATACCGCACCGAAGCCGTTGGGCATAAAGCCGCCGCTATCCCACAATCTTGAGATCCCGCTCACGTCGGCATACGGGTAAAAACCGCTAATTGCGACTGCACCAAGGAAAATAAAGGCCAGGATAGCGATGACTTTGCACAGTGCCAGCCAGAACTCAAATTCGCCGTAGTTTTTAACGCTTAATAAATTACTGCCAGTTAAGGCGAGGGTAATGACGAGGGAAAATAACCAGATGGGAATGCCTGGAACCCACGAGTGCAGGATCATAGCGGCGATGTTGGCTTCCAGTGGGATAACCAGTACCCAAAACCACCAGTACAACCAGCCGATGGTATAGCCCGCCCAGCGACCAATGGCTTTATCGGCATAGGTGGAAAACGAACCGGTATCGGGCGTGGCAACCGCCATTTCCGCCAACATCCGCATAATCATAACCACCAGTAATCCGGCGAACAGATAGGCCAGTAATACCGCCGGGCCCGCTTCGGCGATGGCGACGCTGGAACCGACAAACAGACTTGCGCCGATAACACCGGCAATAGACAACATGGTGACGTGGCGTGACTTCAGCCCGCCGCCTAACTCATGTGGTTGCGATGATTGTCCCATCCTGAATCCTCTCGAAAGTGTGTCACTTGGGAGAGCGCCCCGACATTTCCCGCGCCGGGTCACGCGTTTAATTGAGACGGTCAACAAAATCTTAAAAACGAAAGCGGGATGGTTTTCTCCTTCTCACTCAGCGAGAGGGCCAGGGGAGGGTTTAGCCGCGTGTTTTACCCCTCACCCTAACCCTCTCCCCAGAGGGGCGAGGGGACTGTCCGCAGTCGTTTTTAACTTTGTCGTTCGCCTCATCGTTATTATTTTTTACTGCATCGTTATCATTCCCTTAGCAACGGTTAACTCTTACAAACGGACATAGCTACTGCTTCGCCTCAGCAAAACACTGGCTGATGATCTCCAGACCCTGACGGATCTGAGCGTCTTCAATGGTGAGCGGTACAAGGATGCGCAGCACGTTGTAATACGGGCCGCAGGAGAGAAGAATCAGGCCTTTATCGCGGGCGCGCGCCACGATCCCGGCGGTGAGTTTTGCGTCCGGTTTGCTGTGATCGCCATCTTCAAACAGCTCGATGGCGATCATCGCTCCCAGCCCGCGTACGTCGCCGATCTCCGGGTGTTTTTCGGCTATCGCCAACAATCCGTCTTTTAGCTTCTGCCCCAGATCGTTGGCTTTTTGCAGCAGATTTTCCTGCTCAAACACCTTCAACACTTCCAGCGCCGCCACGCAGGCAATCGGGTTACCGGCATAGGTGCCGCCCAGACCGCCTGGAGCGACGGCATCCATCACTTCCGCGCGCCCGGTGACGCCCGCCAGCGGGAAGCCGCCCGCGATCGATTTCGCAAAGGTGGTGAGATCCGGCGCAACGCCCATCTGCTCCATCGCAAACAGCGTGCCGGTACGCCCCGCGCCGCTCTGCACTTCATCGGCAATCAGCATGATCCCGTGCTCGTCACACAGCGCGCGTAAACGCTGCATAAAGGCTGGCGACGCGGCGTAGAAACCGCCTTCGCCCTGAACCGGCTCAATCACGATGGCGGCGATATCTTCCGGCGCGGCATCATTTTTGAAGATCCGGTGGATGCTGGCGATAGCGTCATCCTCGCTTATGCCGTGCAGCGGGCAAGGATAAAGCGCGCGATAAACATGACCCGGCATCAGCCCCATGCCCGCAGAGTACGGATTCACCTTGCCGGTCAGCGCCAGCGTGTAATGCGTGCGCCCGTGATACGCGCCGCTAAAAGCGATGGTGCCGCTACGTTTGGTGGCGGCGCGGGCGATTTTTACCGCGTTTTCCACCGCTTCGGAACCGGTCGTAACCAGCAGCGTTTTCTTGGCGAAATCGCCCGGCACCTTCTGATTCATAATCTCGCACAGCTCCAGATACGGCTCGTAGGCCAGCACCTGGAAGCAGGTGTGCGACAGTTTTTTCAACTGCGCTTCCACCGCAGCCACCACTTTCGGATGCAAGTGCCCGGTATTGAGCACCGCAATCCCGCCCGCGAAATCAAGATACTCACGGCCTTCAACGTCCCACACCCGGCAGTTTTCCGCGCGGTCAGCGAAAATCGGGTGAATTTGCCCAACACCACGGGGAATCGCCTGACTGCGGCGCTGCATTAACTCTTTATTGCTGCTCATTCGCGTTCTCCAGTTAAAGACCGATGCACATATATTTGATTTCTAAGTAATCTTCGATGCCATACTTCGAACCTTCACGACCCAGACCCGAGGCTTTAATGCCGCCGAACGGGGCCACTTCATTGGAAATGATGCCGGTATTGATGCCGACGATGCCGTACTCCAGCGCTTCGCCCACGCGGAAGGCGCGGCTTAAATCACGGGCGTAGAAATAGGCGGCAAGGCCAAACTCGGTGTCATTGGCTTGCGCAATCACATCGGCTTCATCTTTAAAACGGAACAGTGGGGCGAGGGGGCCGAACGTCTCTTCTTTCGACACTTTGGCGTTGGCTGGAACGTCCACCAGAATGGTCGGCTGGAAGAAGTTGCCGCCGCGTTCATCCGCTTTACCGCCGCAAACCACACGCGCACCTTTCTCCAGCGCATCGGCAATATGCTCTTCCACTTTTGCTACCGCTTTTTCATCGATCAGCGGCCCGATGGTGACGCCTTTCTCCAGCCCGTCGCCGATGTGCAATTTGCTCACCGCCTGCTGCAATTTTTCGGCAAAGCGGTCATACACGCCGTCCTGCACGTATAAACGGTTGGCGCAGACGCAGGTTTGCCCGGCGTTGCGGAATTTCGAGGACAGCGCACCTTCCACGGCTTTGTCGAGGTCGGCATCGTCAAAGACGATAAACGGCGCGTTGCCGCCCAGCTCCAGCGACACTTTTTTGATGTCTTTCGCGCACTGTTCCATTAACTGGCGGCCAATTTCGGTCGAACCGGTAAACGACAGCTTGCGCACCAGCGGGTTGCTGGTCAGTTCGTTACCCACCGCGCCCGCCGAACCGGTGACCACGTTAAATACCCCAGCCGGAATGCCCGCGCGAATCGCCAGCTCCGCCAGCGCCAGCGCAGAGAACGGCGTCTGACTGGCAGGCTTCAGCACCATGGTGCAGCCTGCCGCCAGCGCCGGACCGGCTTTGCGGGTAATCATCGCCGCCGGGAAGTTCCACGGCGTGATAGCTGCGGTGACGCCAATCGGCTGCTTGATAACAATCAGGCGCTTATCGGCCTGATGACCAGGAATGGTGTCGCCATAAATGCGTTTGCCTTCTTCAGCAAACCACTCAATAAAGGAGGCGGCGTAGCTAATTTCGCCTTTCGCTTCAGCCAGCGGTTTGCCCTGTTCTAGGGTCATCAGGCGCGCTAAATCGTCCTGATGCTCCATCAACAAATTGAACCAGTTGCGCAGAATGTTGGCGCGTTCTTTGGCGGTGAGCGCACGCCAGGCGGGCAGAGCGCGGTTGGCGGCGTCGATAGCGGCGCGGGTTTCATCAGCGCCCATTTTGGGTACGCTACCCAGCTTGTCGCCGTTCGCCGGATTGGTGACATCGATGACCTCGCCATTGTTGGCGTCCAGCCATTCCCCGTTAATCAACGCCTGCTGGCGGAATAATTTACTGTCGTTAAGTTTCATTGTTACGTCCTGTTTTCAAAGGTTATTGATTAAATGCGGCGTGTAAGGCATCCACACTACGTGCCGCTCGCAGCGTGCGTCCGGGGTTACTCTGGCTTGCCAACAGCGTTTGTACCTTGCTGACAATATGCGCACCAATAGGAATTGCTGATGTCGCTGCCGGGGAGGGCGCATTGCAGGTGTGGATCGTGCGCGGGGTGGTGACAAACAGAAAATCGTCAATCAGCTTGCCGTCCGGCGATACCGCCTGCGCCCGCACACCGGCGGGCCAGGGCTGGAGATCGCTTAACGAAAGCCGGGGACAATACTTTTGCACCAGCCGCAGATAGCCGCTTTTGCACAGCGAGTTTTTCATCTCGCCCAGTCCTGAGCGTAGATGGTTTTGCAGCACCCGGCGAATCCCCGACGAGCCCAAAATTTCCAGCGTGTCGCTAAACGAGAAGTCGCGCTTGTGGTAGCCTTCGCGTTTAAAAGCCAGCACCGCGTTTGGCCCGACGGTCACGCTGCCATCGATCATTCGGGTGAGATGCACGCCCAAAAATGGCATCGCGGGGTCGGGAATGGGGTAAATCAGGTGGTTAACAATCTGGTTATGCTCCGGCGCAAGGCGGAAATACTCACCACGGAACGGGCAGATGATAAAGCCCGGTTCGAGTCCGAGCATTTTCACCAGCCGGTCAGCCATCAGCCCGGAACAGCTAATCAGCGTCGATGCTTCATATTCGCCGCCCTGGCGGGTACGTATCACCACGCCGTTTTTATGCTCACTGAGGCCGCTGACTTCGGCGTTATAGATAATCTCGCCGCCTCTGGCCTGGAAAATTTTTGCCATCGCCGCCGTTACTTCGCGGTAGCTGACAATGCCGCTGGACGGCACAAAAATACCGCCAAGCCCGGTGATATTCGGTTCGCGCTCGCGCAGTTCATCGGCGTTTAACCACTCGCGCTCGATACCGTTTGCCGCCGTGCGTTCCCACAACGCGCGCATCCGTTCCATTTCGAGTTCAGAGGTGGCGACCAGCATCTTGCCGCAGTTGTCATAGCGAATGCCGTTTTGATCGCAAAAGGCTTTAGTGGCGCGGTTTCCCGCCAGGCAAAACTGTGCCTTCAGGCTACCGGGCGTGTAATAAACCCCGGCATGGATCACGCCGCTGTTGTGGCCCGTCTGGTGACAGGCCGGGCCGGACTCTTTTTCCAGCAACGCAATGCGGGCGTCCGGGTAGACATCAATCAGTTGCATGGCGGTCGACATGCCGATGATGCCACCGCCAATAATCACAAAATCATACATCCGCTCAATTCCTTTGCGCTACTGATGCGTCTGGTAGTGGTGAGTGGCGTAAGCGAAATAGCCACGCTGACGCATCAGTTCACGGCGCAGATCCGGGTGCGGAGTAAAGCGGTCGCGACCGTGCAGCCAGAACAGGTTGTTAATCAACAGGAATTTGCCAACGGGAACGGGCACAGAAAGAATGCCTTTGCTGGTTTCAATGGCGTCCGAAAGCTCGCTCAACCACACGCCTTCTTCGAAGTCTTTTGGCTGGACGAACTGGTCGATATAACGCATCACCGGGCGACCCTGTTGATCAACGTCGAACACCGGATGGAAAACATCTTTGCTGACGTTTTTACTCGGCGGCGCGGCAAAGCGCATTGGGCGACGCGCCAGCGGGTGGCGGAAATAGTGGTCCAGATGTTCCCAGTCATCGAGATGCAGCAGCAACGAATTTCCACCCTGCATGTTTTGCTCATCGATTTTCATCATCAGCACGTAATCGGTGATCTCTTCGACATACGTGCCGTCGTTGTGCAGTTCCATCACGCGGTGCGGCTGACGCAGATAGCTGTCTGAGTTATCGACATTTTTCACCACGAAACGCGCGTAATACTGACCGCTCATCGCATCGAAATTTGAGCGACCAATCAGATGCGCTACCGCCGTTGCCAGCTTCACCATCTCATCTGCCTGCGCCACATCATCGATACCCACCGCATTGATCAACAGCGCACCTTCAGCACGGTTTAGCAGGGTCTTCAACAGCAATGGTTGCAGCTGATTCGCACACAGATCGTCAAGAATTTTGCCTACCCGAAAACGCAGAAACGATTTGTACTCCAGCGCCTGCACGGGCCATTCGGCAACCTGTTCGAGAAACTGTTTGGTCGTCTGTTCGGTGAAGGTGAGTTCCAGCAGACGCGGGGATTGCGCCGACGGGATGAGAGTGAATCCGCTATAGTCCTGGCCTGAATCGACAGCGTTATTGTGTACGGCGGTCAGTGCATTCATCAGAAGCGATCCTCTTATGAGATGTAGGGTGACATGGCGATGCTCATTTCGTAGCCATAATCTAAAAATATCTACATTTCTGAAAAATGCGCACAAAAGCGACATATTGTTTTCTTATTGTGATCAAAAGCAACAAATTAGTAACATTTGACGTAGGGTATTAAGGCAAAGTGAGACAGGAAATGAATAACTAAAGCAACAGGTTAGGGGGAGTTAACATTAGAGAACAGATTATCTGGTCGATAAAAAACAGTAAATGGCTTCACTGCAAAATGACCGTTAGTAAACTAAACATATTATCTGCCCCGTTTTATCGGGGCAGATATAACATTAAATTATAAATAGAGATAGTTCGGCGGTTCTCCTGTTTTCCCTAAAAGAAGAGCGCTACGCCCAGGAATATTGATATTTAGAGTTCCGCCTCTAAGCGTAAATACTTTACCAGGGGGGATAATTTTTCGGGTATTATTAATAATAATGTTAACGCTATTACTCCCCATGTTTTTGTATATTCCAGGTTGCAATTTGTTAGGCCAGGTACCTTCAACTTCTTCGTTTCCTTTATTTATTATAACTAGTCCATCATGAGGAGAGTGATTAATGTTCACAGAATCCCCACGACTAAAGGCCAGAACGTTTTTAGTTGCAAATACACCCTCAAATGCGCTCCATATTCCTGCTTTATCTATATATAATGCGTGGAATTCATTGTAGAGCTGCTGATAGGTAGAGCAACCTTTATTAAGCTACGCCTCACCGCCGACACGCGTGGACCCATCATAATTTTTAATTTCAGTCGTTGATTTTAATACTTGGCCATCCCAGTAAACTAAAGGCCTGCTGAACGGCAGAGCGGCTATATATGCCATTGCTAATTGTTCATCTTGTTGATGGTTAAATAGAAAGTCATTGAAAAGATTACCATTGTTAGGAAAATCGTGGTTAATGTTAATCAATATCCGTCTTTCTGATGGGATACTTGAGATTGTGGAACCCGGTTTTGATGCAAGGGTTTGGAGATCTCCACCAAATGAAAAGGCTTTTATCGTTTTCATGAGCAATGAAAAATCAATGGCGCTTAAATCATCTCTTTCATAAAGCAGTGATGACATTTGTTGTTCATCCAACTGACAAGTTACCAGATATTCCATGTAATTCATAACGGCTTTTTTATGATATTTTGGGTTAAATAAGTTAGTATTGTGTAACCGCTCATTATAATTTTTAAGCGGTGGGGTTATTGATCTTTCTATTTGTTCATGTTTTGAGTGTTTTGCCGCATCATAACGTAAACCTCGTACGCCATATTTTCGCATTTCACGAACGTATTGATTTTGCAACATAATAACCTGGTCACTTTTGGGTGTTGTTTTAGGCATTCCATTTAAACGCTTTTCTTTTAATGCATGGAGGTTTTCCCATTCATCCTTAGAGATGTTATCTTTACTTGCTTCGAAGTCTTTTGCAGTGAGATGTATATCTTCTGGATGGATTTGTTTACGTTCTTTTGTTACTGGATCTATAGTAAATGGAATCAAAACCTGACCTTGCCAATAGCCAGGGATACCACTTTCTATATCTTTACTGATCTTCGCTCGTATATCAGCAGAGGGATAATCCAGGTCATTTTTACCACTACCCCCGATTCCCATAAAGTTAAAGGTATAATCAGGAATGATATCGATACCAAATTTTTTAGCATCTTTAACCAATGCGATAAAATCCTGCAAATCTCCCATTGGATTGTGGATGGTACAAAGATCTTCGGGTTGATAAGCGTGAAACCAGTAACCTTTTTCTTCTTCGGGAGTTTCTGGTCCGTCGGCACGGAAAGTTGTCACTGGAGGGATTTGTATATACCCATAATGGCAACGTGCAAATTCAGACATATTTTCTCTGATCTGCTGGTAGGTGGCATTAAAAGCATGAAGAATCGCTTCGCCAGGTTTTTTGGGGGTGATGATTTCACATTGTGATTTCTGAACAGCAGTAAGAGATTTACGCTCAAGTGTTTGCCGTAGATGTTCTGGATTGATTAATATTTTAAATGTTTCTTGCTGTCCGGAAGGTGACGTCACGTTAATATTATATACATCGGCTGCCAGCTCATAGTCAGGAATGTTAATAGCATATGCAACATATTTATCTTTTGGGGAAGGTTTGTCAGATATAATGTGGGTGAAGTGTTCAGCAGGACCATACTGATAAACACCGCTGTTATCACCTCTTTCAATCATTGTATCTCGTTGATAAACCCATGTTTTTCCTTCTCCTATCCTGTCTGGCGCTGTAATGCTACGCTGTGCTGCTTTATTCAACTCTCGATAAGTTGTATCTGGAGAAAGGGAAGTTTTATAATCGTTTTTTAACAGATCATTAATAACTTTTTCTGCGTGAAAAGTTGATATAATTTCTCTGTCTTTTAATCCTTGAGGGTAAACTCCACAAGAATTAATAATATTTGTTATACAGTTTAGATATTCTAATGTATTTAATTTGGAATTTAGATCCCCGTCAGTAATGTTCCATGATAACAATGTGGGGTTGTCGATAGGTAAATTTCTGGGTCCTGGTTTTATAGAAAACATAATAAAGTTCCTCTAATGGTAGAGTAATATGATGTATACGGAAACATAAAAATGTTTAATTGTTGTGAAAGTAATTGCAAACAGATGTCCTACTTTTATCCAATATTTATATGGAAAAGGATAATGCTTAAATCTGTTTTATTAATTATCGATGTGGTCTGGAGAGGCAACTGTCAAAAATCGCTCATACGAAACTAATGATTAGCAGAATAAGATCTATGAAAGAATATATTGCTATACGAAGTTTATTTTTATGGAGTGAAAAGTAACAGATATCATAATGATGCGAAAACTCTTCAGCTAATGTAATAAAGTTATATTATTAGATACAAAATCATTACAAAGTATCATTGAATCGATGATAACTATAGATAGTGCTAATTATTAACATTTGCTTGTTGACTGCGAGTATCGACTTTGCGAATGGAGGCGGTGTCGGGTTTTATGTCGCGTGTAATCACGACCCAAGGTGAATGGGAACGCATAAAAATCTGTTATTTACATCATATGATCATCATGTTTATTGCGTGGTTTATAAGTATTGTTATTGCACACTCAAGGCCCTTTAGCTCAGTGGTTAGAGCAGGCGACTCATAATCGCTTGGTCGCTGGTTCAAGTCCAGCAAGGGCCACCAAATCATTATTTACGTATCAGGAAGAGTTAAGGGTACAAGGGGTACTCGATGGCGGTCTATATTTCATGACTAACGCCATTTCAAGGAAGAAGTGCGGTGGGTGGTTTCGAATGAGGGCTGGTGTTTTGGTACGTGGCACGCCACTGCAATGTATTTATCCATCAGTACTCATTCAAAAGTACCTGGAAAAAATGCCTGCTATGCCAAGCGGGCAAATTGCTTACATGTGGAATTAAGTAATTAACGATAAAGCCAGAGTATTATCATTTATTATACCCCTTCATTTAATCAGGTTAATTACTCAAATCACTGAACTATTCTCTGTTCGCTCACTGATGATAAGTGAGTACCACAACCAATGTATGTAGAACAATGCCGTAGAGTAAGGATGAAATGTCTCTGCCACGCCTTAAACATCTACTACTGACCAGAACACCCGCCGCAGGCAGATGAGTTTTGTGAGCGTTACAGGAGCGTGGCTATGCTCATTAACCAACGCTATTGAGATATAAATTTCTAACACTTGAAAAACGATTTTCACTAATAAATTATAACGGTTTTTTTTATCATACAGCGAAATAACCTTTTGTTTATTAAATTTAACATTCCTGTGCTAATTTAATTAAAAGTTCCATGCGTAGCAAGTGAAGCAGTTAATGTCAGTAATTGTCTCAAATGAGCGTTTTTTTATAGTGACAAACAGTAATAACATTAAAAATAGCCATGTAGACATTAATTGAGGAATAGACAATGTTAGTTAGTAAAAGCAACGGATTTAACGCTAGCGCAGTTTTGGGTAGTGGAAGTTATAATGAAAATAAATCTTCTAAACACATGGAGCTACTAGCTCATAGTATTTTAAAATTAATTTGTAAGGAAGCTGCATCAGAGACGTATCGCGGTGCTCTTGAAACTTTACAAAAAATGATGTCTGAATGTATATATCAAGAAGGCAAAGCCTTTGTCATTATGGGAGCTGGAGAACAATTAAAACGTATTAAATATGAAGTTGGTGAAAATAACTTAAAGGTATTCAACGTACACTTTAATAATAATCACGAGTTAGTTAGTTCTGGTGAGCCTGACGTAATATGTTTAAGCAAGCAGGTCTGGGAAAATCTTCTCATTAAACTAAAGCTGGAAAACAATGAAAATGTGTTTTCTGAAACTAAAAAATTATCGAATAAAAATAATGCCGATCAGTTTTTTGAATGCGCTAAAAGAAATGAATAGAACCTTTTCGATAATATAAGAAAAAGTGATTTTCATGTTGGTTTACTTAAGCCAAGTAGTACGCGTAGTGTTATTTTAGAAACGCCGCCAAATGTCTGTATGGAATCACGTAATTCATATGAAAACAAAATAGATGAGATTTCATCTTTGTCAGAGTCAAAGGAACACCCCATAGATATTCAAGAAAAAAAAGATGCGTTTGTGAATGAGTTCAAGGGGGTATTATTTGATAAAAATACAAGGTCTTCAGAGCTTCTGTTTAATTTTTATGAGTGTTGCTATAAGTTTTTACCAAGAGCTCAGCCTCAAGATAAAATCGATAGCTATAATTCAGCACTGCAAGCTTTTTCCATTTTTTGTTCATCTACGTTGACACATAATAATATAGGCTTTGATTTCAAATTATTTCCTGAAGTCAAGCTGTCTGGAGAACATCTTGAAACGGTATTCAAATACAAAAATGGCGATGATGTCCGGGAGATAGCCAAAATTAACATTACTCTCCAAAAAGAAGAGGGTGGTTTATATAATTTACGTGGATTGGATTTTAAGGGGTGCTTCTTTTCTGGACAGAACTTCAGTAACTATGATATTCAATATGTGAACTGGGGAACGTCATTGTTTGATGTTGATACTCCGTGTATTTTTAATGCGCCTGCTTACAACAAGAGTAATGAAAAATCATTAAAACCTGTGAGCGAAAACGGTTTAAGTGGAGTATTGACTGATCGTAATAATAAAATAAAACTCATCACGGGCGTGGCACCATTCGATGATATTTTATTTATGGATGATGACTTTGATGATAGTTCCTCTGAGGATGATCCCGTTGAGAATAGTCCTGTTGTGACTAGTCCCGTTGTATCAAGTTCTAAAAGCAGTTTTCAATGATTAATAAATGGCAATTTTTACAAAGAGATAATAACGTAGATTGAAACAATATGTATTATTGATTGAGTAAACGGGATTATTCTTCACACTACATCCATTTTAGTGTCACTACCAAAGAAAAAGGGGCTACGTTTTCATGTAACCCCTTGATTTATTTGGTGGGCTGGCAGTGACTGAATTGGTGCTGTAATTGGTTGAAATATTTCATCTAATGTCTGGTTCAACTTTCCTTAGCTGCCTGAAAGTTTTTTGATCTTACCCAGCAATAACAGCGTTACGGTGCACCACGCCTGACTGAAGAACTGCGTGCTCAGGGTTACCACTTCAACGTAAAACCGTGGCAGGAGGTCCGGACTGAAAAAACTGGTCAGGACATCATCGGCAGGGAACGCACTGCTAGTCTGTAAACTGAACCGACTGGGGCGCAGTATGTGGCATCTTGTCGTGCTGTTGGAGGAGCTGTGCGAACGTGGTATTAACTTTCGTGCTCTGGCCCAATCTATATTTGCCCAACAATGGGGGGACGAATGCTGTAAAAGTAAAACAATCTGCGATCTCAAAGTTATTGTGTGATTTTTATGTGAGCAGAAGATATTCATCAGAAACGATTATGTAAATCATTTTATTTTGCCAACGGCCTCATTGTCGAAAGAAAAGAATACGTCCGTATTTCCTGAATGGATTGACTTTTTTATCCAACCACACTTCAGCGCACTGCGTTTAAAAAATGCCTCATTCTTATGCGGAATATCATCATTTCATCATGATGTCTTTGATGAGCGGTGAACACAATACACTTGCGCTGTCTCTTCAGGATGAATCCCCTGGTCTGGTGCCTGTGGGCTGATGTTGCAGCAAAGCTAAGGTCGCTTAAACGCTACTCAGTATTCACTTTTCAGAGGATGAAATTTATGAACAGGACCAGTCCCTATTATTGTCGCCGCTCAGTACTTTCCTTATTGATATCTGCCTTGATATATGCCCCGCCCGGGATGGCTGCCTTCACTACTAATGTTATTGGTGTGGTAAACGATGAGACTGTAGATGGCAACCCAAAAGTGGATGAACGAGGTACAACAAATAACACTCATATTATCAACCATGGCCAGCAGAATGTTCATGGCGGGGTATCTAATGGAAGTCTTATTGAATCTGGTGGATATCAAGATATAGGAAGTCATAACAATTTTGTGGGGCAGGCTAATAATACAACCATTAACGGTGGCAGACAGTCAATTCATGACGGGGGTATTTCCACAGGTACGACAATCGAGAGTGGCAATCAGGACGTTTATAAAGGGGGTATCAGCAATGGAACGACAATTAAGGGCGGTGCTTCACGCGTAGAGGGAGGGAGTGCGAATGGAATACTCATTGATGGTGGTAGCCAGATAGTAAAAGTTCAAGGGCATGCTGATGGTACAACGATAAATAAGTCTGGCTCTCAGGACGTAGTACAAGGAAGACTGGCAACGAACACAACCATAAATGGTGGTCGACAGTATGTTGAACAGAGCACAGTAGAAACAACAACCATTAAAAATGGCGGTGAGCAAAGAGTATATGAGAGCCGTGCGCTGGACACGACGATTGAAGGCGGAACTCAGTCTCTGAATAGTAAGTCAACGGCAAAAAATACGCATATCTATTCTGGTGGCACGCAAATTGTTGATAACACCAGCACCTCGGATGTTATTGAAGTTTATTCTGGTGGCGTGCTTGATGTTAGTGGTGGTACGGCAACAAATGTTACCCAGCACGATGGTGCAATTTTAAAAACTAACACTAACGGTACGACGGTGAGCGGTACGAATAGTGAAGGTGCATTCTCCATCCACAATCACGTGGCAGACAATGTGTTGCTGGAAAACGGTGGTCATTTAGACATAAACGCATATGGTTCGGCAAACAAGACGATTATTAAAGATAAAGGAACAATGTCAGTTTTAACCAATGCTAAAGCTGATGCGACCCGAATAGATAATGGCGGGGTTATGGATGTTGCAGGAAACGCGACAAATACCATAATTAATGGTGGCACACAGAATATTAATAATTATGGCATAGCCACAGGCACCAATATCAACAGCGGAACGCAAAATATCAAAAGCGGCGGGAAAGCTGACACAACAATTATATCCTCCGGGAGCCGGCAGGTTGTTGAGAAAGATGGTACGGCAATTGGCAGCAATATTAGCGCCGGAGGCTCGCTGATTGTCTATACCGGCGGTATTGCACATGGGGTTAACCAGGAGACGGGCAGTGCTTTAGTTGCCAACACGGGTGCAGGGACTGATATCGAAGGATACAACAAGCTCTCTCACTTCACTATTACCGGAGGGGAGGCTAATTATGTTGTGCTGGAAAATACCGGCGAACTGACGGTAGTGGCTAAAACCTCGGCGAAAAATACTACCATTGATACTGGCGGTAAGCTGATTGTCCAGAAGGAGGCTAAAACAGATAGCACCAGACTTAATAATGGCGGCGTTCTGGAGGTTCAGGACGGTGGTGAGGCTAAGCATGTTGAGCAACAATCCGGCGGCGCATTAATTGCTTCCACGACCTCCGGAACACTTATCGAAGGAACCAACAGTTATGGTGATGCTTTCTACATCAGGAATTCAGAAGCTAAAAATGTAGTGCTGGAAAACGCTGGCTCATTAACAGTCGTCACTGGTTCCCGGGCAGTTGACACGATTATTAATGCCAACGGCAAAATGGATGTTTATGGAAAAGATGTTGGCACTGTACTCAATAGTGCTGGCACCCAAACAATATATGCCAGTGCCACTTCTGATAAAGCAAATATCAAAGGTGGCAAGCAAACGGTATATGGTTTAGCCACTGAAGCAAATATCGAAAGTGGTGAACAAATTGTTGATGGTGGGTCAACAGAGAAAACACACATCAATGGTGGCACGCAAACCGTTCAGAATTATGGTAAGGCAATCAATACCGATATCGTCTCTGGCCTACAACAAATTATGGCAAACGGGACAGCGGAAGGTTCCATTATTAATGGGGGTTCACAGGTAGTTAATGAGGGCGGTCTGGCTGAAAACTCGGTGCTTAATGACGGCGGCACACTCGATGTGCGGGAGAAAGGCAGCGCAACGGGGATACAGCAGAGTAGCCAGGGCGCTTTGGTTGCAACCACCAGGGCGACGCGGGTCACAGGAACACGCGCGGATGGCGTCGCGTTCAGCATCGAGCAGGGTGCGGCGAACAATATCCTGCTGGCAAATGGCGGCGTGTTAACCGTGGAGTCAGACACCTCTTCTGACAAAACACAGGTCAATATGGGCGGACGGGAGATCGTCAAAACAAAAGCCACTGCGACAGGCACGACGCTCACCGGCGGTGAACAAATTGTCGAGGGTGTGGCGAATGAGACAACAATTAACGACGGCGGAATACAAACAGTTTCAGCTAACGGAGAGGCAATAAAAACAAAGATCAATGAAGGCGGTACGCTGACAGTCAACGATAATGGCAAAGCGACAGATATCGTCCAGAACAGCGGTGCCGCTCTCCAGACGAGCACGGCTAACGGTATTGAAATCAGCGGTACTCACCAGTACGGTACTTTTTCCATTTCCGGCAATTTAGCGACCAATATGTTGCTGGAAAATGGCGGTAATTTATTGGTATTAGCAGGTACCGAAGCTCGCGACTCCACGGTTGGCAAGGGTGGGGCAATGCAAAACCTGGGTCAGGACTCCGCCACAAAGGTTAACTCTGGCGGGCAATATACCCTTGGGCGGTCAAAAGATGAGTTTCAGGCTCTGGCCCGGGCAGAAGATCTCCAGGTCGCTGGCGGTACGGCAATCGTCTACGCAGGTACGCTGGCGGATGCATCGGTCAGTGGCGCGACAGGAAGCCTGTCGTTAATGACGCCACGGGATAATGTTACGCCAGTTAAACTCGAAGGGGCGGTCCGGATTACCGATAGCGCGACATTGACTCTGGGAAATGGCGTCGATACCACGCTTGCCGACCTGACGGCTGCCAGCCGGGGCAGTGTCTGGCTTAACAGCAATAATTCCTGTGCAGGTACCAGCAACTGCGAATATAGAGTAAACAGTTTGCTACTCAACGACGGTGATGTTTATTTGTCAGCACAAACAGCAGCGCCTGCCACAACTAACGGTATCTACAATACGCTGACAACCAATGAACTTTCCGGTAGCGGTAATTTCTACCTGCATACCAACGTTGCAGGCTCCCGGGGCGATCAACTGGTCGTCAACAACAACGCCACTGGTAATTTTAAAATCTTTGTTCAGGATACCGGCGTCAGCCCACAGTCTGACGACGCGATGACGCTGGTGAAAACAGGGGGAGGGGATGCTTCGTTTACGCTGGGCAATACCGGCGGTTTCGTTGATCTTGGGACCTATGAGTATGTCCTGAAAAGTGACGGCAACAGCAACTGGAACCTGACCAATGATGTCAAACCCAACCCGGACCCCATCCCAAATCCAAAGCCAGACCCAAAACCCGATCCAAAGCCAGACCCAAATCCAAAACCAGACCCTACTCCCGATCCAACGCCGACACCCGTTCCGGAGAAACGCATTACGCCTTCTACGGCAGCCGTACTCAATATGGCAGCAACATTACCGTTGGTATTTGATGCTGAGCTAAACAGTATTCGCGAGCGGTTGAACATAATGAAAGCGAGTCCACACAACAATAATGTCTGGGGGGCGACGTATAACACCCGTAATAATGTCACCACCGATGCGGGTGCCGGGTTTGAGCAGACGCTGACCGGAATGACAGTGGGGATCGACAGCCGTAATGATATTCCTGAAGGAATTACCACGCTAGGCGCTTTTATGGGCTATTCCCATTCACATATCGGTTTTGATCGCGGAGGACATGGCAGTGTGGGCAGTTATTCTCTGGGCGGCTATGCCAGTTGGGAACATGAAAGTGGTTTCTATCTGGACGGTGTCGTGAAGCTGAACCGTTTTAAAAGTAACGTAGCAGGTAAAATGAGCAGCGGTGGAGCCGCCAATGGCAGTTACCACAGCAACGGGCTGGGCGGTCACATTGAAACCGGGATGCGATTTACCGATGGTAACTGGAACCTGACGCCGTATGCATCGTTAACGGGGTTCACCGCTGATAACCCCGAATATCATTTATCCAATGGCATGAAATCGAAATCAGTCGATACCCGCAGTATATATCGTGAACTGGGCGCAACGCTGAGTTACAACATGCGTCTGGGGAACGGTATGGAAGTTGAGCCGTGGCTGAAGGCGGCTGTGCGCAAAGAATTTGTCGATGATAACCGGGTGAAAGTGAATAGTGACGGTAATTTCGTCAATTATTTGTCGGGCAGACGTGGAATATACCAGGCAGGTATTAAAGCCTCATTCAGCAGTACGTTAAGCGGGCATCTTGGGGTGGGGTATAGCCATAGTGCCGGTGTGGAATCCCCGTGGAACGCGGTAGCTGGTGTGAACTGGTCGTTCTGACCATCAACGAAAAAGCCCACATCTGTGGGCTTTCATGTTACCAGGAGCCGCGGCTCCTTTGCGTATCCTTTTATGTCTCCTCACCGTCTGGTCGGTGTTTTGCTGAGACTTCTAACTTCCTGTTTTTGTTGGTGTTGTCCTTACACCGTCCAATCATGATTGGCTGGCGGAGTCTGAATTGGTGCTGTAATTGATTGAAATATTTAATCTAATCTCTGATTCAACTTTCCTTGGGTGCCTATATAGGTGCCTAAAAGTTTTTTCACGCCTTTAGAGGGGAAATAAATGAAGGATGGGTAAGGGGGCTTACACAATTTACGTGCTCATCAGCCTGGTAGCTTGTCTATCTCTGAGAATATCGGTCGCGGTCAGAAATGGTGTGTCGTTAAGCGCTAGGACGTGATGATGTTTTGCAGACAAGTGAACATCTGTTGCGGGACTCGAGCCGCGGACTGGCATGGACATCTCTAACGAGTATCGCCTCACCTCAATCTGGTCGCTGCTTTAGTGATTGGATTGAGTTGTAAAAGTTGTCGCCCGCTGGTATCGCCAGCGGGGATCCTAAATTGTACGTACTCAAAGTTACAATTTCTTCAATCAGAAAGTATTGATTATTATAATCAACATTTTTAAGATGGTTCCAATTAAGGTTTCCTTGAAGCATTGTGATCAATTATTTCGTTGATTGATTCAAAAATGTAGTTAAAGTTCGAAAAATTAATTGTTTTACGTTGCTTTAACACCACGCCAGTAGCAAAAAACTCTTTGCCATATTCATTATCTTTGCATTTTGCATTCGTTCGATTAAATACTTTCCCCCCCAGTTTGGTTTGTAAGACCGAACTGTGGAAAAGATCCTCCATCGAACTATCATTTAATCCATTGAGAGGGGTAAAGATTAAATACAAATTCTTTGTAACCCAAATCCATTTTTGATTTCTTAACTCATCTTTCGATAAAGTAATGTTAGGGAATGCTTTCCCTATTAAAGTTTGGAAGATCCCATTAGATCCACCACTACCCGAGTCATTATCTAAAACAATAATGACAGGTTTTTGATCGGCGATTGCTTTAAACGCATTTGTCTTTTTTTCATAGCCAACAATGAAGTCTTTAAGGTGTGATGCTCCACCATCTAAGTTTAAAAAATACTTACTTTTAGTGGTGTTTTTGAAGAATTTAACTCCATAGTCTCGTACGGTTTTATTACCCATTTTTTTATTACCAATCAGGTTAGGGTAATTTGCTGATAAAGAATCCAGAGCTACTCGCAAGTACGTAATGTCCGTCTTTCCCTCAGTCAAGATAGTTGGCTTTGGGTTTGCCCAAAAAGCAGAATAGTAAAGGAAATCAGAATATACATTTTCTCGTTTGTTAAGCGAGTTTTTAATGATATGAGGAAGTCTATTATTGTGTTTGTCGACATAATCAATAAAGCTAAGCATCCCACCTAACTCATTGATATTACCTGCTCTTTGTTCGCGTGTTTTTTTGTCTGTTAATGTGTATCCCCCTTTAGTAAACAGACTGTGTGCCATTGCGCGAATTTTTTTGGCATATTTATTATCGACATTTACAAACCTATTAACTGTCAACCCCGTAACCTCTTGACGGCATTTTCTGTCAAAAAGTCTTAATTTATTAAGATTTATTTGAAAACCTGAAGAAATTATTTCCTTTAGAAATTTTTTATTTAAATCTATGGAGTTCTCGTTGTGGGATTTAATAATATTCCGAGGGAACTCTTTTTTATTGGTAGATATTGTTATATCGTCGGCATATCGTGTATATGTACAACCTACACGATTGCACAAGTTACTTAGCCGCCTATCTAAAGAAACTAGAATTAAATTGGTTATGACGGGAGAGCAGGGACTTCCCTGTGGTAACTTATCTTGATGACAGGCGATTTTAGCTATTAAAGTAGAAAGCTCTGTGTTAAGAGAAAAGTTTTTATTTTTTAGAAAGTAACCTCTAACTCTTCCAAAATTAAATTCATCAAAGAAATTGCTCAAGTCAATATTTAAAACCCATTTCTTTGACTTATGTTTTTCTGCATTTGTAATAATACTACGATTGCGTTCAAATCCATGGGAGAAATTATTATCTTCTTTTGAGTTTTCTCGAATGTTATTTAAGCAATCTTGAAGTAAGTCGGAAAGTCTACTTTGAATTTCTTTGAGTTCAGGATCTGGGGCTGATATGTGTCTATCACTACCATTCTTTTTTTTAATAGTGAATTGTGAATAAAGATTATCTGTATTTCTTATGTATATGACGCGCGTCATAAATACGGGATCAATTCCTAAAAGCCGTGCTAAATCGGGTTTGGAATTACATGATTTTAATTTATCTAGGCGGGTAGTCATCACTGCTCCTTGAATAGCGGTGTGCAGGCACTCTTACGCACTTTTACAATATTATCAGCAAATACTGCTATGAGAATCATAGCAGCGAGAGCTTGAGCCCTTGAAATCAAGAATTGCGAAACACAATTCAAAATTCTGCCTGCACACCAGTCTTGAATATTCCACACATTCCTTATGATTTCAACAGGATTCTCCGCTAAATGAATGTCTTAACAATTGTTCACGCGTTCCTAATCGGCAATACGCTGCATTACTTCATGCTATCCAGCAGACTTTCTGCCATTACCCACAGGGCACGATTGAGCTTCACATCCCCGTCGATGCCTTTAACGGCACGTGTATGGGAGCGTTGACCTTTGGTCGTTCGCCCCGACAGACCGCCTTTAATCAGGTTTTCCTGAATACGCTGGTAAGTGGTCCAGAGATCATTGCTTTCGTCCTGCCAGCGGCGAGGAGAAAGTATCTGTGATTCCGTCACCGGCTGATGATCTTCGCCAAAGCGATAGGTTAAAGCCGCTTTCGCCATGGCCTGCTGTGCAGGTGGCGGTAATATCAGCGACTGCATGGCATCACGTTTCTCTTCCACCCGGTCAAAAATCCCCAGCACTTCATAAGCCCCTTCAATGACTTTCTCCACTACGTTGCCTTTATGCGGCACGCGCACCTCACCAAAGCTCTCACCACAAATCAGCCCATTCTGGCAAACCGATCTGAATAACCCCGGCAACATTTGGTATGAGCTTGAACCGTCATGGCTGTTAAGCAGGATGATTTCTGGCACCTGTTTGCCAGTGATCTGGCCTTCGCGACGCAGGCGCAGCATGTGTTTGGTGTGCTCTCGCTTGCTCTGGTCCCGAACTCGGGTCTGGCAGGCAAAGAATGGCTGAAAGCCTTCGCGTTGCAGGTTATCGAGCAGGGAAATAGTCGGGATATAGGTGTACCTGTCACTGCGGGATACATGTTTGTCTGCGCTGAAGACACTCGGCACATAGTGCGCCAGTTCGTCACGGGTTAACGGGCGGTCGCGGCGAACAAGATTGACTGAGCCGAAGCGGCTGGTTAAACGGGTCATAAAAACTCCTGTAGAAAATGGACATAAAAAAGGCCACCCCGAAGGATGGCCCTGTCTGTTATTAATGAGTCTGATTAGGTCGATGGTGGTAACGTGGGTTCCAGAGCAGGCGGCACCGTTTCTGCTGAGCTGTGCCTTTCGGCCCGATAGAGCAAGAGTTGCGCCAGTAACGGGGCTTTCCGTGACTGGAGATAATCCAGGCACCATTCCCTTCGGACAACCAGTCTGACCGGCACAGGCAGAAGCTCATAAGCCTTAGTGAACATCGACTCGATAAACACATCGTCACTGAGTTTATCCTCGGCAATGGTCAGCAAACCGCTGATAACGATACTGTCGAGCAATCGCTTATATCGGGTAGTACGGGATTCTTGCCCTTCTGTAGTTTGCTCCCTGACATTTTCTTCTACCTACTCATCCTTGTTATCAGTGGGGGAGACGTTTCGGCGCAGATTTAATTTCTCTTTCAGCCCCTTGAGTTTTCCATGGGTATTTTCAGACATATTGCTTTTATCCTCTGAGCTTGCAGCAAGGGAGATCAGGCAAGAGTAGCGAGTTTTTTAATGATGCGAATCAGACTCAGTGTAGTGAGGCTGGCCCCCAGTGCTTTAACCCCAACTGAAGTGCTGCGCATCAATGTCACACCGGCAACACTCAAAACAAGTTGCCAGGTACAGTCCACGGTTGGTGGCGTTTCCTGCTGTAATTTTTTTCCCACTGAACCTCCATTAATTGAATGCCGAATAAAAAGTTATCTCACTGATAAGGTTATTTATAACCATTGGGAACCCACTGGCCTTGCTTACGGATATCAGTAATGATGTCTCCCTGGTTGACCGAAATCGTGCGCCAGCCCGGCTCTTTACTGGAGGCATTACCGTAGGTGTACCCTACTGTCATAGTGAGTGCTTCACCCGTCGTGGTGGTTAAATCTGCTTCATATGCCGCTTCGGTATTTTGTTTACGGATGAAACGCACGGTATTAATGGCACGACAACGCAGACTACTTTTGGCATGTTCAAATGAGTTATCCGCCATCTGGCAACCTTCAGATTTAATTTCATCCGTCAGGCTTGTCGAAGCATTAAAGTTTTTAGGGGCAGGAACGAAATTAGCCATATCGCTGCGCATTGTTGGAGGATCTGTCTGAAGTACAAGATAAACAGGACAATCTGATTTTCCGACTTCACAGGCTTTTGCGACGTAATCACGTACCGGCCAGCCTTTATTGCCAAAATACTCAGCACCGCTCTCGTCTTTACATTGTGACCACGTAGCTTTTTGTCCCATCATCACGCCGCCTACCAGAACACAGGTGACGGCCTTTACAGGTTTTCCATCCCAGCGAACAGCGTCAAAGGGTTGAATGCCGGTATGATTCACATCAAGCGTATAAGCCTGCGGGTTCTTCGCTATCCGGTCATTTGCCTGTTTCAGTTGATTGCTGCCTTCCTGAGTCAGAAAGAAGGTATAGCGTTCGGGATGTATGTCGCCGTGAATTGTCATTGCAGACGAGACCAATGGAATAAACAGTGCTGCGGAGCTGAGAGATAAAACAACGAGTTTACGCATAAGGTTTCCTTTCAGTTAATTAATGATTAATACAGTCCTGCCATGTGGTATCAGCCAGCGCCTCATTCAGCCCTTTGGCGCTGAATTTTTTAGATATGGCAGCATTCATAGAGGTCATTTTTATTACGTCTTTTTCACTCGTCGCTTTTAGCGCAGTAAAGGCTGTTTCATCCAGAGGATGGTTCTTACCATTGATACTGACGCCAGGTTCAGAAAGCCCTGTTTGTGACGAGACGCGGTAATCCTCCGCAGGTACGCTGTAAGCAGCAGACAGCTTTCCGCTTGTGCAGGTCAGTGTGAGCTCTTCACCTGCGGTATTTTGAGTATTGAGTTCAAACTCCATGGCACTGATGTTCCCGTACCAGTCACTCCATTGCTGGTCAGCCTGTACGGCGCTGGCACTGTGACTAAGCAGCAGTAATCCTGCTAGTGTTGCATGATGGTCTCTGAGCATTTAGCTTCCTTTCCTGATGATTTAAATACAAAAAAGCCCGCTTCCGTTTTCAGGGGAGCAGGCTGATCGTATTGATTAAATGAGCTAGCGGATAATCGTTAATACAGATCAGTTTCCAGAAATTGATCGTTATTATCTATTACAATATCGATCAATTTACGATAATCAATAGATTTAAACTATCAAGTATTGAGTATCGATCGGTGCGATAGATCAACAAGCTTCAGCAACCGAATGACATTCGTCAGACTGATTCATCCGGGTGATATAGGTTTGAAATTATCTGCAATTTGGACGGGGATAGTGCGTGTTTATGAATTAATTTGATGCTACGTCTGCGACGTTAACTTCAGAGTTATATTATGTAAGTTAATTGCCTGCTTTACATGTTTCCTTCTACTATAGCAAAAGTAACATCAGTGCAGTAATTACTGTCTGATACTGTATTATAATAATAAAGATTGAGTAAATATAACAATCATTAACAATACTCACCTTTAAAAATCAATACTAGTACCTGAAGAGTAATTAATTACATGTCAGGTTTATTATATTGAGATGATTATTACAAGGACTAAAACATGAAACCCTACATCAGCAGATTACATGGACCATGTAACCAACTTCATATCAACCGTATCCATGACACGTTGAATAAATCACTTAGTGAATACCCAAGGACATACGTTCGCAGAATAGATTTAAGAATACCCGATGAGGTCTATGAACAATACCGTGATGACTCAACACTGATAACGCGTTTTATGGAATCACTAAAGGCTCAGATTAAACAAACACAGAAGCGTAAGCGAAGTGAAGGTAAACGAGTCCATCCCTGCAATGTTCGTTATGTCTGGTCAAGAGAGTTTGGTGAGGTCAAGGGGAAGAAGCATTATCATATCGCATTAATGCTGAATAACGATGCGTACTACAGTACAGGTACATATTGCCCTGTTGGGAATGTATATATACATAATCTGGCATTGATGATCATGGAAGCATGGATAAGGGCTTTAAACCTTCATACACAACTTGATTATCAACGGCATTACCGGTCGGTGCATTTTGTGCGTGAGGGTAGCATTATGCTGGATACTAACAGCAAAACCTTTGAACTTAATTATGCTCAGATATTCCAGCATCTCGAGTATACGGCTAAACTCTACTCGAAAAGCCACGTTGATGGTAAGCGTAATTTTGGTTGTAGTCAGTACTGATATATTCAAGAGAACCGATATACGACAGAATGAAATAGGGCTGTAGCAAGGGCTTAATATCGTTGTAGCAACTCGCGCTGTAACATTTACTTAACGCCGAAAGGAGCTGCGCGTTGTAGCAACTTGTTAACAGGGTGATCCGATGGACATTAGTCTGGATGAAGAATGAGCGATTTGGTGTGTTTTTACGGCATGCGTATCTCAAAACACTGCTACAACCTGCTACTGTAGCAATTGTAGCTAGGAATAATGCAGGGATATTTTTGTTTTAAGGCATGAAAGGCCCATGACGCAGAGGTGTTAATGAGCCTGTTGAGCGTGGGTTTTGATAACAATTCAGTAGCATGAATTGCTATCATGATGCTGCTGATTGACTGCCTTAGACAATGTCAGACGAATTAATCAGCTTAGGCGCTTGCTGTGGCAAGTATTGAACCGGAGGTGCAGCGAGTGGGGCGTAAAAGCCATTGCTCATGCGCCAGGTAATATACTCGGCTGAATGAGTACTTGTCCGGAATGTGGTAAAAAACCCCGTTCCTGGTTGACCAATGATGTAATTCATCAAAGGTTCAAGTTTGTCGCTGCGGCGGAATTTATTGGGTCCATACTTGATGATGTCATTCTTTTTGAATGGGAGCCAGCCATTGGCAGTAAATTTATTATGAATCCACTGGCGGAGTTCTTCCACATCCTGATAAAACTTATATTCATCAGTGAACTGATAAAACCAAGATACTGCTTGGTTGAGATACCAATCCATGATAAGGGATGCACTCTGAACAACACTAAGTGGAATAATTTCTGTTTCTTGGTCAGAGAAGTAGTGAAGCAACCCAGCAATACGTAATGTATTAGTGTTGGCTTTCTGCAGCATGTAATCAATACAACGCCAACGAGGATCATTTATTGGTAAAGAAATCCAGATATCACGTTTATTTTCCCAAAACTCTGCAGCTTCAGGGGAAAGTTTGAGTGTTTTCTTCTCAGTTTTACCCGAAATGATTTGTTGCTTCTGCTTTTTCAGTAGCTTCTTAATCTGCTCATGAAAAAGAGGTATTGCAGTTTCATCACGGAAAAATGTATTCGAGTGATGACGATGGCCAATGTTCGTGACATTTTTAGTGGGGGTATTCGTAAACAGGAAACGGGCTAACAGACCACTATTTAAAAGCTTGTCCTGATTCTTTTTCATGAAATTGAGAAAGAGAGGTCTCTGCAACATTAACGATAATGTCAGTGTCGGTTTGAAACTGCGGGTGGCTTGATGGCTACGTTTGTGTTCATAGAGATCACCATCCCAGGCTTTATTAAAAAATGCTGGATTATCTTTCACGCAGGATTCAAAAAAGCCGCTCGCTTCATCGGAGTTCACGGCTGCAGTTGGATATTCACTTAATCCTTCAATGAGTGCAGCTACCGAAGCATCGTTGTAGGCAAGGGTGAGCAATACAGGCTTATTGGGCTTCAGATCCGTATGTAATGCCAGTTCAGCTTCAGCGTCGCTGGGAAAGAGGCGCTTTTTGACTGCGGTACGCAGGTTGCTCTTCAGGGCCTGAAGTTTTGTCTCCCAGACGGCATAATCACGCTCGTATGCAGCCAATTTCTTCTGAAAGGCTTCATCCAACTCAGCTTTCAGCTTGTCGAATGGCTCTCTGAGCAGTTTGTTTACGGTCGATTTCCCTGTACCTGAATCTGCCAGAGTCAGGATGTAAAGTGCATCGGGTTCAGGCAAATTAGTAAAAGGATTAATCACTTCAACCAGGGGCTGACAGGCTTCAGATACAGCGGCCAAAGTTACATTGACAGCTAATTCCACCGGAATCTTCCCCCCATCCTGTAGATGGTTAATGGCATTTTGCATCACAGATGTAAACGCCCATACAGGGATGGTTGGGACAGGAATGGTTTGGTGCTGGAATACAGGCATCAACGGTAAATAGCTCATTTTTATTTTCCTAGAATTTTTATATTAATTCAAAAGTGACATCACCGTATGCCCTTACCCTGCCGGGTAAGGGCATACGGTGGGGGTTCACTATTGGTTTGTGTTAGTTCAAGTGCAGTATTCGCTGCAACAGAATGCCAGAGAGGCTATGCAGCCCGGCGTTTCAGAATCCATTCATCAAGTTCGGATTCGAGCCAGCCAACAGACTGCTTGCCTAGCGGATAAGGTTTTGGAAATGCCGGGTCATGACGTGGCGACTTAGCATTAAGCCAGTCGTAGATGGTGGAACGAGCGATGCCGAGTTTGGCCGCAACTGCTCGCATGCGCAGGATTTTTACCGTCTGGGTGTAGGTGGTCATCTTTCTACCTCATTGAACTGCAAAGATGTAAGTTATTTGTTTAATAACGGCTCTCCGTTATTCAATACCTGAGCCGACTGGCTGGTATACGATGGATTGTAATGAAGTCGAATGGTGTCTAAAATTGGCAATAATTACTTACTTTTTTTGACACTAAATTATGCCAGCCACAACATCAGTACAGAAAGCAGCGTTTGATGCTATCGACAGTCTTCACTTTAGTCAGGTGGTGATGAGTCTCATATGCGCAGACCCAATTGCAGAAGAGTGGTATCGTCGTATTTTTGGCAGAATCAATAGTATCCTTCAGAAGGCAGGGATCACTGGGAAACAGGCTCAGATAGCCAAGCATTATTTGCTGGGTGCTCTTGAAATCTACTTGTCTATTGATAGCAGCTATTTTTCGGATACAGTTGAGCATATTAATAAAGGTGTTGATGGTGGAACGCCTTATAACAGGGAGCTTCATGGGCAAATTGTTGAACACAACCGAAATTGTAGTATCGCCATACTTTGCAATATTGCCGATTATAATGGTGTGGACAGGGACTTCTTTTTACAGGCAACAGAAGAGTTAGTGAATGATAAGGTGTTGTCTACCATGCCGTATTTTATCAGATACCGTCTTACCGAATGTTGCTATGCACTGGAGTATCCTGATGCCCCTCTCTGTTTTTATCGGGAGTTGGTGAATTTTGATATTATTTCATGTGGAAAATATTCCAGTCATTGTGACAAATTTGTGAAGGAGTCTGATTCAGAATTATCATTGTTATTCATTCGTGCAGGCTTACTTTTTGAGTTTAAGATGCTGCAAAGAGCGTTGCCGGTGATAACATCCCTCAATAATAATCGTACTCTTATTTTACCCGACTCAGATCTCCGAATATCCTGTTCAGAGCGAAAGAGTATTGCTGATTACTATAAAAGGCTTGTGGATATTTTTTTACTGGAAGATAATCCGGGTATCTTTTTAATTTTTCAGTGTAAAGGTGATGTTTCGGGTTTAAATGCCATAATGCTTCTTAAAAACATGAGCAAATTTTATTTTCATAAACGGATGTTTGATGGCACGCAGGGACGTTGGCTGGGAACGCTGGGGGCATTTTATATTGAGGTTATCCGTCGGGTAGTACCAGGGGCTGCGATTTATTGTGAGAGTGATAATAGTCTTGCAATTTCTGAAAAAATTAGTTCACGATTTAAAAATGCTGGTTTTAGTGTGTCAGCTAGAAATTTGTATCTGCGGCATAAAGCGATAAGAAAAGATAATTACTCTAAAATTCGATATTATTATACCCTCATTTTGAATCAGCCACGCATCCTCCCTTGGTATTTTAATGACAATAGTTATTACGACATGGCTCTGGGGTTCGATGGTTGTGAAATAAGGTAATGCGTCCAATTAATAGAAAGTATTTCTTCAATGAATGCTCCGACGCGTTTTAGGCGTTTGTATATGAAGTGCTACTTGGCATTTAGTTTAATTAGTCACAGTGAGTGTAAGCATTTCACATATAAGCTGTTCGATTTTTAAATATGAAATCAATGCCGCCTTCATAGAAGGCGGCATTTTAACTAAATATCATCAATAAGACCAATAGGTAAACCATTTTCACCGGTTGAACTGTATTGTGCGACAGTAATCTCCCTCAATTTTTCAGCCAAATTTTCGGGCACGTCATTATCAACTACTATGATCTGAATTGGGGATTTATTTTTTTCCGCATAATTGCAAATATCAATAAGATTGAAGTATATTTTTTCATATTTTAAGGGGTCAGAGGCACCCTCAATTGCATCTTCTTTTTTATCAGTAAACTCGACATATTTTTCTTTTAAATTTTTCCCTAAATATTTGCCAACTGTGTCGAGCATCAAAAGACGTGGGTGATTAATATCATTTTTAACTGAGCTTTTGAGTATGGAGGACATGTATCCAATAGAGACTATTGTTCTCAATCCACCTGAGGTAATATTGAAGTAGTCCTTCCCTCTAACAATTGCCGAAAAATGGGTCTTGTTAATATCTATCCCAGTTCTGTTTTTAATATTAATTTTAGCAAGAAAATCGTTTAGGTTATCAGCTAAATCTGATAGTACACCATCTATACTTGGAGCATTAGATCTGAGTCGGTCCAATTCTTCATTTAATTTTTCTAAGTTATCAATTAATGTTTTTTGTCTAACTAGAATTTCTTCTTGATGATTTCTTACTCGCAGGCTTGATACGAGATTTTCTCGCTGTTTTTTTGTGCTAACAACCTCTTTGATTAAAGTATCTCGCTGTGTTAAAAATGGAGTGATCATTTCCCTAGATTCAGAATCGATCATCTCACTTACCTTTAAAAGATCTTTTTCTAATATATTTTTACTAACTAACATATCATGCTGTTGAGCTGTAATACCTATTATCAATTCTTCAATTGATTTTGTTCTTTTGATTAATGACTTAAGTTCTTCATCTAATTGTTCTGGTTTTGAATTAATGAATCCGCCATCGGTGGTGTTAATTGACATTATATTGTCACAGATTGGACAGTTGCATTTTACATCTACTAGTGAGCCAATCCTTTCATTCGCGATGTGAATTGCCTTGATCTTTTTAACGTCATTTAAATAGTCATTTTTAAGTCTAATGTACTGATCTTTCTTGTGGCTAAGCTCGATAGACTTTTTATTTAGACCTTTTATTTTTAAATTGAATTCATTATGGAGTGACTTTAATTCATTATAATTTTCAGAATCAGCTGTCATAGTAGCATTGATTTCTGAAAGAGACTCTTCAATGTCTTCTATTAGGATATCACATTCGGTTATTGCATCATCTAAAGATGATATGCTTTCATAGCCCGTTTCTCTTAGGAACTCAGCAACGTTATCATATTTCTTTACTAACCTTGCATGTTCAGATTTTTTCTCTGAAATTTGAGATTCAATATCGGCTATATCTGCGTCGAACAAATTATAAATGTACTTAAATACTTCTTTTGTTTGGGTGTAACGTCCCCATTCAGTTAAATTTAATAGTGACTTACTTCCCATGTCATCCTGATTAACATAGGCGAATTTCATAATGTTCCTGAAGCTTAGTCTTTGAAACTTAGATATCTCCTGAGTTGGTGACACTTTTAGCTTCAGTTTAGGAAAATTAAGTTTATCCATTAAAAAATCAGAAAAAAAACCGTCCGGAGCATTTGTTATTTTGAAGTTAGGTGAATATTTTCCGGGTAAAAAAGAATCTTTTTCTTCATACAAACTTGGGTAAACTTCAATGAATTCAGATGGTTTATAGATATCCCTTATTATAGTAAAAGGTGAGTCATTTATAAAAACCTCCATGGCAGCGAACTTAACCGAAGATATAACCTCATCAGCTAATTCAATTCTACTCGAACCAAGTAAATAATTTATAAATTCTAATATGCTGGATTTACCTGTATCAGAATCACCATGAATAATATTTAACCCATTCTCAAAAGAAACAATATAATTTTTTCGTAACCCTGCGAGAATTAATTTTTCAATCCTTAAATATGATTTCATTCTGATATCCTTACTAGGTCATTTATTAATTTATTGAGCTTGGGTGTTGTGCAGGATTTTAAAGCAGAAATTGATTTTACGTATTGTTTAACCTGATTAAAAAAATCAGAATCTAAATTATTGACGAAGAGCTTTCCATTCTCTGATAGTTTAATAAATGTAACGCCATCATTTCTTAAAGCCTCAATAAGCCCCTTGCAAGATAGGTATTTTATTAACTCTTTTATTTTTCTACTATTAAATAAAATATCAACATTTAGAGAGAGACCTTTTATCGTATAAGTCTCCTCCCTATCAATTATTGGTATTTTTTTACCAGCTAAAAACATCGCCCGCTCAATTTTAGATGGGTTTTTTATCAAATACATGAATATCTGCGCTTTATTAATATCCATCACAGCGTCAGAGTTTTTATTTTCTCCTAAGCCCTCAGTGATAATTATTAATATGCATAGATTGAGACTAAACTCTTCATCTAATGGGATATAAGGTAAAATGTTCACTGACTACTCCTGAGCTGATTGAGCGATTCAAGTGTAGTATCAGCAGACCAAATCACATCTCTATTTGATTTGTTGGCTAACTGATGAAGCATACCTTTTTTATGCAAGTTATCGAAATCAGAAAGTAAAACATTTAATGCAACACGATCTTCATCTTCAATTTTTTTGTGGATCGCTGATAATAACTGATCAGAAGTGAGATGGTTAGCTATGGCTGATTGAAACTGGGTTTGATATAACCCTTTAATTTTACGATACAATCCATCTAATATCGCTCTGTCACGATCGCTTGTAAAGAAGTTTCTTGCTAATTCCGCATTATAATAATATTCCTTTGCATGATTAGAAATGTCATCGTGCACATCAGCTACAATCATTTTTAATACGAAATATTCATTGTCATATTGATTTTCATCGACGAAATCATTTATAACTAATGGTTCTCGATTGTCACGATCAATTTCTAATATAAATCTTTTTACTAATTTATATACATTGTTATCAGTATCTGAAGGCTTACAGATTGTACCGTGATCTTCATGAACTGCTACTGAGTCTTTTGCTAGGATTTGAATTGGTAATGCACTTTTTTTATTTACAATTAAATCATTTGTGCCATAAATGAATTTTGAACTTGGCGTTTGATTTGACGCAAGCCATTCTCTATTTAAAGAATCAGTCTCATCACTAAATACTTTCAAATCTTTTATCTGCGCACTTGATGATATCATTGATGAGTAGGACGCAAGCTCAGAGCCAGCATGGGGAACGGCAAGAGAAATAAAACCTTTAATATTATCATTGCGGCCATATTTTATCATTTTTAAAATACATGATTTAGCAACTAACCCCCCCATGCTGTGAGCTACAAATATGATGTTTTTGTATTCTGAAAGGTTAACATCAATTTCTGTAACTAATAGCTCAGATAATTCGTCAACTGGCAAATTCATTTGTATTTTATTTGTGGAATTAAAAAGCTTCCTCAAGAATCCTTTCGCTACATTAAATTTACTTGTGAAGTTTGTAAAGTATTCAAAATATGAAATATCAAAACTTGCTAAATCTTCATCCGATTTTAATAACTTTGGAAAGGAAACTTCATCGCTGTAATTCCAAGTATCACCACCTCCATTTAGTCCATGAATAAAGAGTACTAAATTAGAGGCTTTTTCCTGTCGAATCCATTTTAGCATTGTCATTGTTTTATCCTAAAAAACGCTAAAAATCATAAGGCTATGATGGCTATTTAACATAAATGATAGTCTAAAACAATGAAATATAAAAGACTAAAATATTAATCTAAATCAAAAGGATAGGTTTATTGCTAGCAAGGGGAACCGTCTTTGTATCTACCAGAAGAACGGCTAATATCATGATGATTCAGGGTAAGCTTTGACTGATCGTAAGGATAGGGGGAATAATCTTGATAATAAAGGTTTTCTTATGTATAGAGGAGAGCAACAGCTCAATCTCTAAGGAAACTCTCCTCAGTGTTGAAGCAATGCTATCATTGCTTGAAGATAGCATTGCAGCGACCAATTTAATTAGCAACATATGCCGAGCTGCATCGTAAGATCTCAAGTTGCATCAATACTGCTTATGTTTTCTACCCAACGAGCCGCATTCCTTTTGTCCCATCATCAATGATACTTCCGCGATCAGCAGCCATAACGAAGTCTGCCCACCATTGCATCATTGGGCGACGTTGTTCAAGATAGTCGCTGCGGTTATACGCGCGGCGGACCTCATTCTTGTCCACATGAGCCAGTGCAGCTTCAATGACATCAGGCGGAAATCCTTGCTCATTAAGGGCCGTACTGGCAATTGATCTCAGGCCATGCGAAACAAGCACGCCACCAAAACCTGCACGTTTTAGCGATGCGTTAACGGTCTGACTATTCATTGGCTGGTTGGGCTTGATACGGCTAGGAAAGATAAATTCTCGGTTCCCACTTAACGGCTTCATCATCTCCAGCACTGCTATTGCCTCATCTGACAATGGGACAGTATGGTCACGGTTCATTTTCATTCGTGATGGGGGAATTTTCCATTCTCGCGCTTCCAGATCAACTTCATCCCAGCGAGCCTCAGCCGCTTCGGCTGGGCGGGTGATAGTAAGAAGTTGCCACATGAACAGGCATCGTGTTGAAAGGCTAATGCTGGCTGTTCGCATTGTCTGCATCAGTTGAGGTAACTGATCCGGTCGAATGCTGGGCATGTTCTTTTTCTGAGGCTTCTCGAATGCTTTACCGATATTAACGCTGGGAACAGCATCAATCAGCCCTGTGTTTTGGGCATAGATCATGACCTCATTAATGCGTTGGCACAGGCGACGAACGGTTTCCAGTGCTCCTCTGGCCTGAACCGGTTGGACGGCCTGAACCAGTGTGTGAGCTTTAATATCTGTAACGCTAACGTCGCCAATTGCAGGAAAGACATCTCTTTCAAGAGAGCGCCAGATATCTTCCGCATAGTCCTCTGTCACACTAGCTTTCTTCACATTCCACCAACGTTCAGCTACGAGCTGGAAAGTATTGGTTTTGGCTTCCAGAGAACTGCGAAGTTGTTCTTGCTGATGCTCCTGAGGATCGATTTGTTTCGCCAGGAGAGAGCGTGACTCTGCCCGGTAGTTTCTGGCATCGGCAAGGGTAACTGATGGGTAGGTACCTATGCTCTTCTTCGCACGTTTCTTGGTAACAGGTCGAATGTAGCGAAACTGCCAGATTTTACTCCCACTGGATTTGATCAGTAGCTCAAGGCCATCGCCATCATAGAGAACGTAGTCCGCTTCCCTGGGTTTGGCGGATTCGATTTCCTTGACGGATAGAGGTTTGGTTTGTCTTGCCATTGCCGGGTTTCCATAGTTTTAGGCACCTCAAAAACAATAAAGCTTTATGAGGTGCCTAACAAGGTGCCTAAAAGGTTCGGATTTAATTAGTTGGCATCAGACTTCGCAGGACAAATTCAAGGCACAAAAAAGCCCGCAGGGCTTGCGCCGTGCGGGCTCTTAGGACTTCATCGGATGACTCTGGTAATCACCGATGGAGAATTTTGGTGGAGCTGGCGGGAGTTGAACCCGCGTCCGAAATTTCTACATACCATTTTTACACTAACGAAATCATATTTTTTCATTTTAAATCATGATGTTAGTGTTAATCTGTGTTTGCTTGTTTTACTTGTTTTTAGTGCTCTGCCGCCAAAGTGCCGCCATTTATTAGCGATGCCAGTTGAGGTTATGAAGTGGATTTTTGGTAACGGCATCTTCCAGATGATCCGGTGCAAAATGGGCATAAATCATGGTCATTTTAATATCAGCGTGCCCTAAAATATCCCTCAATACTAAAATGTTTCCGCCGTTCATCATAAAGTGGCTGGCGAAAGTGTGGCGCAGAACGTGGGTACATTGACCTTCAGGTAGTTCAATTCCAGCTCGTTTTACCGCACGCTCAAAAGCCTTTCGGCATGGTGTGAATAACTTTCCTCTGTTTTTGGGTAATTCTTCATACAGTTCCTGAGAAATAGGAACAGTTCGGTTTTTCTTTCCTTTTGTTTTGGTATAGGTAATTCGATACTTTGATATCTGGTTACCTTGCAGGTTTTCGGCTTCGCTCCATCTTGCCCCGGTTGCCAGACAAATCTTGGCAATCATTAGCAGACTGGGACTTTGAGATTCAGCACAAGCGTCAAGCAGGCGTTTGATTTCATCAGCAGCAAGGAACGCCAGTTCACCCTCTGCAATTTTGAAAGTTGGCAGACCGGCGAGAGGGTTGGGTGCAGACCAATGTCCCAGCTTTTTCAGTGTGCCAAAAACTGAGGATAGGTTACGTTGTTCAAGGTTCACCGTTCTGGGCTTAACTGGTGACATGAGCACACCATCTTCGTTTTTGACCTCACCTTTTAATCTGGCTTCCCGGTATTTTGTGAAATCACCTGCTGTCAATTCAGAAGCGATGGGATCGCCAAGCCCATTACAAATGATTTTTAACTTAGCCATTAATCGCTTAGGGTCAGCGAGTGTCTGACCGTACAGGGAATACCATTGCTCAATCACTTCTGACAGTTGTCGCCGATCTTCCTTTTCTCCCAGCCAAGGTTTCTTGTTTACCTCGTCCATGGTGAAATTCTCAAACGCAATGGCTTCGCCTTTCGTCGCAAATTGTTTGCGTACGCGTTTGCCATCTCGCCCGTTTGGGTAGCATTCACATAACCACTTTCCGTTCGGCTGTTTTCTGATGGTCATATCAAAGGCTCTTAATGATTTTCAGTGCGCGGCCTATTACCTTAATGTCATCCAGTTCGCACTCAAACGATGAATCATCCTGATGCACTACTAATCTGTTTCCCGGGAGTCGTGTCAATTTTACAATGCTTTTTATCCCGTCGATGTCCACTAACCACGTACCATTTACTGGTGGTGTTTGGTTGCGATCTATTAAATAAGAATCACCAGAAGTAGTCACCAGCAGCAGGTTGCTTGAGTCTGAGGGGAGTATGCTGCTATCAATGATTGCTTTTCCAGCATCGACCAATAAACCACCGTTGAGAGTTGCCTTTTCAATTTCAGGAGATACAAGCTCAGAAAGAGGTTTAACCTTGCTGGGGTTCACGGAATTGATATTTTTTTTAGGGTCAATGTTTGAACCTGGCTCGCCCTGTCCGGTGGTTAGCCATAGTAAAGAAACTCCTGTTTCCAAGGCGCACTGAATCACCCATTCTGCGGGAAAGCTATCTCTTAAGTATCTGTTTGCCATAGTGCTTTTTGATGCACCTAAGTGATCGCAAAGTTGCTGTCTGGACTTGAAATCATAGGCTGCCATTAGTCTATGGATAGCCTCTCTTCCCCCTGTATTCTCGCCAGCTTTTACCTGTATCATTTCTTAATCCTATTGACGTATCAAATATTGGATCGTAGTATCTCGATGTATCAAATATTGAATCTAATAAAACAAGATAAAACTACATAAACCAAACCTTAATCGAGAGATACTGCACTATGAGCAACGACATTTCAATTCGTGTACCAAAAGTGATGGCGACACCTGCAGAGTTCGCGGAATGGGAAGGCCGCTCTCGCGGTTCGGTATATCAAATGATTCATAATGGTAAACTCGCTAAGTTTTTGGAAAGAAAGGAAAAACCGAAAGACAGAGTATGTATACGTTACCTTGAGTACAAAAAGGAACAAGTCAGGAAAAACATGGGCCAATCCAATTTCAACTTTAATGTCATCGTTGGTGACTAAGTTCAATTATGAGAACTTTCTAAGGTGGCAGCATGTTTGATTACAAAATTTCCAAACATCCGCATTTTGATGAAGCCTGTAGAACTTTTGCACTACGTCACAATATGGCGAAGCTGGCAGAACGTGCAGGAATGAATGTTCAGACACTGAGAAACAAACTCAACCCAGATCAACCGCATCAGCTCACCGCACCAGAAATCTGGCTGCTTACCGATCTGACTGAAGATTCAACGCTGGTAGATGGTTTTCTGGCTCAGATTCACTGCCTGCCATGCGTACCGATTAATGAGGTGGCAAAAGAGAAACTGCCACATTACGTCATGAGTGCAACCGCAGAGATCGGGCGTGTTGCTGCAGGTGCGGTATCTGGCGATGTAAAAACCAGTGCAGGTCGTCGTGATGCTATCAGCAGCATTAACTCTGTAACACGACTGATGGCGTTGGCTGCTGTTTCATTGCAGGCCCGTTTACAGGCTAACCCTGCGATGGCGAGTGCAGTTGATACCGTGACTGGCCTCGGTGCTTCATTCGGTTTGCTGTGAGGTGCTTATGCTGACGAAAGAACCATCATTTGCATCGCTGCTGGTAAAGCAAAGCCCGGCAATGCACTACGGTCACGGCTGGATCATGGGTGAGGATGGAAAACGCTGGCATCCGTGCCGTTCACAAGATGAATTGCTGGCAGAACTATCTACGAAGAAACGGGGGAACAAATGGCTATTGAAGGCGCTGCGGCGACTGTTCCATTAAGCCCCGGTGAACGCCTGAATGGACTTAATCACATTGCGGAGTTAAGGGCGAAAGTTTTTGGTCTGAATATTGAGTCAGAGCTTGAACGGTTTATTAAAGATATGCGTGATCCACGGGATATTAATAGCGAACAAAATAAACGGGCACTGGCTGCCATATTCTTTATGGCAAAAATTCCAGCTGAACGTCATAGCATCAGCATTAATGAGCTGACCACTGACGAAAAGCGGGAGTTGATTAAAGCAATGAATCATTTTCGTGCAGTGGTGAGCTTATTTCCCAGACGGCTAACCATGCCGAATTAACCAACTAATGAAATTAATGGCGTAAACCCGCCAGGCATCCCTTTATCTAAATTCAGGAGAATTGATTATGCGTAATATTGAAACCCTCACGACCAAAACCGGACCGGATGACGCAGGGCTTAATATTTTACTGACAGAGGCTCGTCTGGAAGAACGCCGGGCAAGGGCTGAAGCAATGGCAGCTCGCCTTGATAGCCTGGCGTGTCATATCACATCCCGCCAGCTAAACCACGTCGAAGCGGCAGAACTGCTTCGTGTGACTGCTGAAGCAATCCAGAACGAAGCGCAGGAGATCCACTAATGGCTGATGCAATGGATCTCGTACAGCAGCGCGTTGAAGAAGAACGCCAGCGTCATATCCGTGCTGCCCGTGCCAAAACGCCGGGCGTGTCCCGCGTGCTTTGCATTGAGTGTGAAGCGCCAATTCCGCCAGCACGCCGCCGTGCCATTCCGGGTGTGCAGCTTTGCATTACCTGTCAGGAAATCGCAGAGCTGAAAGGCAAACATTACAACGGAGGTGCTGTATGAGCACCATCCTGAAATGGGCGGGAAATAAAACTGCCATAATGTCAGAACTGAAAAAACACCTTCCTGCTGGCCCGCGACTGGTTGAACCTTTCGCGGGTTCCTGTGCTGTGATGATGGAGACGGATTACCCCAGCTATCTGGTTGCGGATATTAATCCTGATTTAATCAACCTCTATAAAAAGGTTGCCGCTGATTGTGAATCGTTTATATCGCGCGCCAGAGTTTTATTTGAGATCGCAAACAGGGAGGTGGCTTATTACAACATAAGGCAGGAGTTTAATTACTCCACTGAAATTACTGATTTCATGAAAGCGGTATATTTCCTGTATCTCAATCGTCACGGTTACCGTGGTTTATGTCGCTATAACAAGAGCGGGCATTTCAACATTCCCTACGGTAATTATAAAAATCCGTATTTCCCTGAAAAAGAAATTCGCGCATTTGCAGAAAAAGCCCAGCGGGCAACGTTTATCTGCGCCAGCTTTGATGAAACGCTGGCGATGTTGAAGGCGGGAGATGTGGTGTATTGCGATCCGCCGTATGACGGCACGTTTTCCGGTTATCACACTGACGGCTTCACTGAAGATGACCAGTATCACCTGGCATCCGTTCTTGAACATCGGTCATCAGAAGGACATCCGGTCATTGTTTCTAACAGTGACACATCCCTGATCCGTTCGCTGTATCGCAATTTTACTCACCACTACATCAAGGCAAAACGCAACATCGGTGTGGCAGCTGGCGAGGGTAAATCAGCAACAGAAATCATTGCTGTTTCCGGGTCGCGCTGCTGGGTGGGATTTGATTATTCGCGTAGCGTGGACAGTTCTGCCGTGTACGGAGTACGTGCATGAGTCATGCCGATATGAACAACTGCTGCGGCTTTAACGAGGCTGCCGCAGCATTCTCATGGAACAGCCCGAAAAAAGCCATTAACCCTTATCTGGACCCGGCGGAAGTTGCGCCGGTTTCTGCGCTTTCAAACCTGATCACTCTGTACGCTGCCGATAACGAGCAGGAACAACTGCGCCGCGAGGCACTGAGTGATCAGGTCTGGGAGCGTTATTTCTTTAATGAATCCCGTGATCCTGTCCAGCGCGAAATGGAGCAGGATAAGCTAATTAGCCGGGCAAAGCTGGCGCATGAGCAGCAGCGTTTTAATCCAGACATGGTCATTCTGGCGGATGTCAACGCCCAGCCTTCCCATATCAGCAAGCCGCTGATGCAACGTATTAAATACTTCAGCAACCTGGGCAGGCCAAAGGCTTATTCCCGCTATTTGCGTGAGACGATTAAGCCATGCCTGGAACGACTGGAGCATGTACGCGACAGCCAGCTATCTGCATCTTTTCGTTTTATGGCAAGCCATGAAGGGCTGGACGGTCTGCTGATCCTGCCTGAAATGAGTCAGGATCAGGTGAAACGCCTGTCCACCCTTGTCGCTGCGCATATGAGCATGTGTCTTGATGCCGCTTGTGGTGATTTGTACGCCTCCGATGATGTTAAGCCGGAAGAAATCCGCAAGACATGGGAAAAGGTGGCAGCAGAAACCCTGCGACTGGATGTCATACCGCCTGCGTTTGAGCAACTCCGCCGGAAAAGAAACCGCCGCAAACCTGTGCCCTATGAACTCATTCCGGGTTCGCTGGCGCGTATGCTGTGCGCCGACTGGTGGTATCGGAAATTATGGAAGATGCGTTGCGAATGGCGGGAAGAGCAGTTGCGTGCTGTCTGTCTGGTCAGCAAAAAAGCATCTCCCTATGTCAGCTATGAAGCCGTGATGCATAAACGTGAGCAGCGCCGCAAGTCGCTGGAGTTTTTCCGTTCTCATGAACTGGTGAACGAAGACGGCGACACGCTGGACATGGAGGATGTGGTAAACGCCAGCAGCAGCAACCCTGCGCATCGCCGCAATGAGATGATGGCTTGTGTTAAAGGCCTGGAGCTTATCGCGGAAATGCGCGGTGACTGCGCCGTTTTCTACACCATCACCTGTCCGTCACGTTTCCATTCCACGCTAAATAACGGCAGGCCCAACCCGACCTGGACAAATGCGACGGTAAGACAAAGCAGTGATTATCTGGTTGGCATGTTTGCTGCATTTCGTAAGGCGATGCACAAAGCCGGATTGCGCTGGTATGGCGTGCGGGTGGCTGAGCCGCATCATGACGGTACAGTTCACTGGCACCTGTTGTGTTTTATGCGCAAAAAAGATCGCCGCGCCATTACTGCTTTGTTGCGTAAGTTTGCCATTCGTGAAGACCGCGAGGAGCTGGGGAATAACACGGGGCCACGCTTTAAGTCTGAGTTGATTAACCCGCGCAAAGGAACGCCGACAAGCTACATCGCGAAATATATCAGTAAGAACATTGACGGGCGTGGTCTGGCTGGCGAGATCAGCAAGGAAACGGGTAAATCCCTGCGTGATAACGCTGAATACGTGAATGCCTGGGCGTCTCTGCATCGTGTTCAGCAATTCCGCTTCTTTGGCATTCCGGGGCGTCAGGCTTACCGTGAACTGCGATTGCTGGCTGGTCAGGCGGCAAGGCAACAGGGTGACAAAAAAGCAGGTGCGCCGGTACTGGATAACCCGCGCCTTGATGCAATCCTGGCTGCTGCTGATGCTGGTTGTTTTGCCACCTACATCATGAAGCAGGGCGGCGTACTGGTTCCCCGTAAATATCACCTCATCAGAACTGCTTATGAAATCAACGAAGAGCCGACCGCCTATGGCGATCACGGCATTCGTATTTATGGCATCTGGTCACCTATTGCAGAGGGCAAGATCTGCACTCATGCCGTGAAGTGGAAAATGGTTCGTAAGGCCGTTGACGTTCAGGAGGCGGCAGCCGACCAGGGCGCTTGCGCCCCTTGGACTCGTGGCAATAACTGTCCCCCTGTTGAAAATCTGAACAAATCAGGGGGTGATTTACCTGATATTAAAACCATGGGTGAGAAGGAGCTGCAGGAATATCTCCACAACATGGGCCAGAAGGAACGGCGGGAGCTGACAGCCAGGTTGAGACTGGTAAAACCGAAGCGGAAAAAAGCATACATACAGAGTATTTCGGAGCAGCAGCGCCTGCAGCTTGAGGCAGAACTGACTGCCAGAGGGTTTGAAGGTAGTGCATCTGAGATTGATTTGCTTCTGCGTGGCGGCAGCATTCCATCCGGTGCCGGTTTACGTATTTTTTACCGTAACCAGAGGCTGCAGGAAGATGACAAATGGCGTCAGTGGTACTGATGCTGCAGCTTTAACAATTCGTGCTTTATTGACTGGCGTCAGTTTATCCAATTAACTGACAAAAAAGAGTTTTACATTTTTAAATCTCTCATATACTGTACGCATAAACAGTGGGTATATATACAGTTGTTGTGTATCCGTGTAATGATAGGAGGGAAGATGCAGGACTATCTTTTGGAGTCATTAAAGCTCCAGCGTATTGATTTTTTTATCAAGCTTGTAGCGGCTAGTGAGTGCAGCGACGAAGAAAAGCGGCTGGCTATCCAGTGGGTGTCCGAACTGACCGACGAGTTGATGGCGAAAATCCGCAGCCATGAATACTGCCGGTCAATGGACGTAACCAGTTAAAGGGAATCTGTATGCGCATTGAAATAATGATCGATAAAGAGCAGAAGATTAGCCAGTCTACACTGGACGCCCTTGAATCCGAGCTTTACCGTAATTTGCGCCCTCTGTATCCCAAAACAGCAATTCGTATCCGCAAGGGCAGCGCCAATGGCGTTGAACTGAGCGGGTTAAAACTGGATGAAGACAAACAGCGAGTGATGGAGATAATGCAGCAGGTCTGGGAGGACGACAGTTGGTTACATTAGCGAACGTTGCGGACGATAAAACTGGTTTTTACCGTCCGCAAGGTTGAACAACGAGCCACGCGAGGCGTTAGTGCTGTTGTGCATGTCTATGCCGCATGAAATCGCATGATCGTTTGAGGATCGTTTTTGCTGAGGCCCGCCAGAACTGGCGGGCTTTTGCTTATGTCATGCAGGTGCATGAAAACCGCTACACAAAGCGGGCAGGCGTGGCGGGGATACGAGCGCGCGCCGCGGGTTGAAATAGTAAAATTCACTTAGCCTCAGGCCCGCTGATGGTTTTCTTCTGAAAGGGAGGGCGCGTTTTTGTGCAATCTTGTTTGAAGGGATTTAAATAAATGTTGAATGTGTTCCGGAGTTGGCTGTAGATTTAGTGTTCTGTCACAAGTTGCAGTGATAGGTAGCAAACCTTTAAAAGGTTCTGCTATTGTTTCATTAAAGATTTATAGTCTTTGTCCGAAAATGACATTAAAGTAGTCGCCTTTAATGTCGTAAGCATGAAGGACAGAGAATTGAACTTAGAGCAGATTGCCAGTCAAAGTATAAGTAACCTTCAGTTTCTCCTCGATACTTTGAAGATGCCGTTGGCTGTTGGTCCAATCAGTGATGAAGACTATGTGATCCTGACCACAGGATATGCTCAGCTAGAATGGGATTATGGTTTTTCTCGGTTTGGCAATCGAAGTGATAAGTTTGAATTTTGTTTGAAGCTCCTTGCGGGGCCACTTAGGCATATCCCTTCTGGCGCAGCTATGTGCACCTTTGACGAGGACGCTGGAGTCATAGAGATCCATTTTGTGGAATCTTTTGTGAAAGATGATGACGTAGAGCACCCTCTTTACGGCAACATGTTCATGGTTACATTGTGGGCGGTATATCTTTTTGGTAGCGCGGTTGGGTGTCAAGAGATTCGGATCCCTGAAGCCCTGAATCAAAAAGTTGCTGACCACTATAAAAAATTTGGTTTTAAAGGTGATATAAGCTTGCTTTCGGCACCTTTTGCTACAATAACTGATGTAGTAAGACGCTACATTACTTCTAAGAAACAGTAGATAAATTTTTGCGCAGTGCTACAATGCTGCGCCAAACATCCACCACCGGATGATGAGGCTTGACCTCTAAGAGGAAATCATGACTATGACGCATAGTGACAAGAAAGCTCAGAAGCATTACTCAGTATCTGATGTTTTCAGCCGTATGGGCGTCGCGATGGAAGAACTACTTCAAGCGGCCCCACATATGATGCAGGACTGCAAATTTGAAGGAAATGAGCTGCATGGTAAGCTCAAAGAAAAGCAGAAAGCTGCTTAATTCCATGAAATGCGTTTTGCATGAAGCCCGGTAATACCGGGCTTTTTTATGCTTGCTAGTCAGTATTAAGCTCATATGGATTGAATCGGACTACCTCTTCACCAAGCCATTCATTTAGCTCCAGCAATCGCTTTTGTAACGGTACTATTTCGTTTCTTGTGAAGACGCGACTGGCCTTTTCCACATCCCCAAAACCGCCGGTATTGTTGGGAATGATACCCATCATTTGCGGCGGCACACGATGCGCCGCCATCATGTCGTCCCGGCTCACGTTCTTGATATTCAGGAACTCATCCTTCGCCGCCACTTCTGACAACGGGATAATCTGAAGCCCATCCTTTTTGCCGTTAGGCGAGTACATAAACAGGTTACGGAAGTTACCAGGACCTTTGGCACTTTTCATTGCGTTGCGGAGGTTGTTCACATCCTCCTGGTTCTGCGCGGCGTCGGTCATGTACATGATGAAGCCCGCATGGCTGCCGTTGATGTAATACTTCCGGCGGAACAGCGTGGCGGACTCGTTGAGCAGGGCTGACGGAATGGCAGAAAGATAACCGGGCAGGCCGTAGATCTCCTGGTTGATGTCCGGCTCCATCAGATGAAAAATGCTGCCTTTCGTGAACTGATACGGCTGGGTTGTCATACCGTATTGCACAAACCAGTAGGTATCCAGGTCTAACCCGCGTCGGGTGTATTTTGCCAGAGCAGGCTCAAGGGCTATAACTTCACCGAAGCGGTTCGTGCGTTTCTCCAGGTAGGCGTTACCAAAAACCAGATAGTCCTGTACAAAACGCGAAAAAGCCTGCTGGCTGAGCAGCGGATGAGGGATATAGGTACTGGTCAGAATGTTGCACTTTACTGCAATCGGGGAACTGTGATGCACGGCGGCGCGGAAGGTGCGCGCCAGTCCGTCAAAGCTGACGGGCGGCTCATACCAACGGTCCATCTGTACGCATTCCACATAGTCCAGCAGTTCACGGCGGTCCAGAACAGGAACGGGATCGCCGAAGCTGAATGCTTCGGCTGTAGTTTGACTTTTAAGCTGGATCTGTTTCGTCGCCGCAGCTCGGTTCTTCTTACTCTTTCCCATCAAAAAATCTCCACAATATTGCTGGTATTGGCGGATTCGCCCTGCAGCGGTTCGTTAAACAGTGCGTGCATCGTTGCCCATGCCAGATCGGCGTGGCTGGCTTCTTCGCTGCGGCTGGCTTCATAGGTCGGGCGGTTGCCACTGGCGGTGGTGGCGCGACGGATTGCCATGAATGACTGCGCAATGTCGGTATGTCCGGCGTCAAACTCCAGACGGCGGTGGCTGATAATGTCGTAGGCCTTGAGTACCAGGGCGTTTTTAACGTTGGGGTTGTAGACAAACTCCCGGACGGCAGGAAAGAACGCTTTCACGTTCTCGTAAACCCCGTGACCAACGCCGGTTGAGTCGATGCCGATGTAGGTCACGTTGTACTGCTCGGTCAGTTTTTTGATGGCGTCAGCCTGAGCGCGGAAGTCCATCCCGCGCCACTGGTGACGCTCAAGAATGCGGAATTTACCGCCCGGTACGGCTGGCGGTGCCACCACCACGCATCCGGCGCTGTCGCCGTTCTGCGTACCTTTTGCCGGGTCATAACCGATCCACACTTCGCGCCAGCCAAACGGGCGCAGGGCCAGAGCATGAAAGTCGGTCCAGACTTCCCAACTGTCCACCATGCACGCCTGCAGCTCGCTGAGCGGAAACACGGACGCGAGATCGTCCACAAACTCGCACATCAGTAGGTTCTGGTATTCGTCCGGGCTGTACTCCATGCGCAACTGGTCGAGGTCGAACAGGTTACAGCCGCCGCGCACCGCATCTTCCACAGTGACTATCTGGCGGTACTGCCCGTCTGCGCACAGCAGGCCGGGGGCCAGATTGCTGTGGGACAGGTCGATGTCCACCTTATCGGCTTTGTTGCGCCCACGATTGAACAGCGCACCGGACCAGAACGGATAAGCACTGTGAGTCAGGCTGGATGGCGTGGAAAAATAGGTTTGTCGCCATTTTTTGTGAATAGCCATACCGGAAGCCACTTTGCGCAGCTCCTGGAATTTCGGTATCCAGAAATATTCATCCAGATACAGGTTGCCGTGATAACTCTGGGCCGTGCGGGCATTGGTGCCGAGGAAGTAAAGCGTGGCCCCGTTAGGAAGCACCATCGGATCGCCTTTCAACTCCACCTCCACTTCTTTGGCGAAGTCGATGATGTACTGCTTAAAGACGTGGGCCTGTGCCTTGCTGGCGGAAAGGAAAATCTGGTTACGTCCGGTAAGCAGGGCGTCAATCAGGGCTTCACGGGCAAAGTAAAAGGTCGCGCCGATCTGGCGTGACTTCAGCAGGTTGCGGATGCGGTTGGCTTTTCCGGCTTCCCACCAGTGGCGCTGGTAGTTGAACATGGAGGAATGGAAGATTTCTTCCAGCTTCTCAATCTGCTCATCGGTGAAAACATTCTTTTCCGGCTGACGGCGCGGGCCTTTGTTGCGGTTGGCGACGTTAGGGTTTAAGTCGGCTTCGTTGCCGCCATTGTTAAACTTGCCGATCCGCGCGTGGCGCTCCGACTGGCGCGCCAGCAGGTCAATCTCTTTGAAATCTTTCCCTTCTTTGTGCTCCTTCATAATGAGCTGGCAGTAGCGTGCGGCGGTGGTGAGCTGCATCTGATCCAGCGGCCCATAGTCACCCCACTTGTCGCGTTTTTTCCAGCTGTGAACGGTTGCAACTTTCTCGCCCAGCATTTCAGCAATGCGGGCTACGCGGTATCCCTGAAAGTACAGCAGCATGGCCTGCCGACGGGGATCGAGATCTGCGGGTGTCAGTGTGGTGTTCATGGCACAAACCTACAGCCTTGAATGAAGGCTTTCCCCGCCTGCGGTTTGTGTGGTTGTCGGTACAAATACCGCGCATTGTTTCACTGCCCCCATCACCGCAACCATAAGGCTCCAGTAAGTTTTTTCTAACGGAGCACGGCTCATGACAGTGAAAGCAAAGCGTTTTCGCATCGGGGTGGAAGGTGCCACTACCGACGGACGTGAAATCCAGCGTGAATGGCTGGAACAGATGGCAGCCAGCTACAACCCGGCGGTGTATACCGCGCTGATTAACCTTGAGCACATCAAGTCTTATCTTCCGGACAGCACCTTTAACCGCTACGGCAAGGTGACGGCGCTGTTTGCTGAAGAAATCACGGAAGGTCCGCTGGCAGGCAAGATGGCGCTGTATGCCGACGTTGAGCCAACGGAGTCCTTGGTGGAACTGGTGAAAAAAGGCCAGAAATTATTCACCTCTATGGAAGTCAGCCCGAAGTTCGCTGATACGGGCAAAGCCTACCTGGTTGGCCTGGCCGCCACTGATGATCCCGCCAGTCTGGGTACGGAAATGCTGACATTCAGCGCCAGTGCAGCCCATAACCCGCTGGCAAACCGCAAGCAGAATCCCGCCAATCTTTTTACCGCTGCAGAGGAAACGGTGATCGAACTGGAAGAAGTCCAGGACGAAAAACCATCCCTGTTTGCCCGTGTCACGGCGCTGTTCACCAAAAAAGAGCAGTCCGATGATGCCCGGTTCTCTGATGTGCATAAGGCCGTGGAGCTGGTTGCCACTGAGCAGCAAAACCTGAGTGCGCGCACCGAAAAATCCCTGTCTGAACAGGAAGAACGCCTGTCTGAGCTGGAGACAGCCCTGCAGGCACAGCTGACAGCTTTTAACGAACTGGTGGACAAGCTGAGCCATGAAGACAGCCGCCAGGACTACCGCCAGCGTGCAACAGGCGGTAACGCCCCCGCTGACACTCTGACCAATTGCTGATGGAGCACAAAACCTGATGAAGAAGAATACCCGCTTTGCTTTTAACGCTTACCTGCAGCAGCTGGCGCGTCTGAACGGTGTGGCAGTTGAAGAACTGTCCAGCAAGTTCACCGTGGAGCCGTCTGTACAGCAGACGCTGGAAGACCAGATCCAGCAGTCCGCCGCTTTCCTGACGCTGATTAACGTCACGCCAGTGACTGAGCAGTCCGGTCAGCTGCTGGGGCTGGGTGTTGGCAGCACCATTGCCGGAACCACTGACACCACCGCGAAAGAGCGTGAACCTGTCGATCCGACGCTGATGGTCGATGTGGAATACAAATGCGAGCAGACCAACTTTGACACGGTGCTGACCTACGCGAAGCTGGACTTGTGGGCGAAGTTTCAGGATTTCCAGGTGCGTATCCGTGACGCCATCGTGAAACGTCAGGCACTGGACCGCATCATGATCGGCTTTAACGGCGTGAAGCGTGCGAAAACCTCCAACCGTAGCGAAAACCCGCTACTGCAGGATGTGAATAAAGGCTGGCTGCAGAAAATCCGTGAGGATGCACCGGATCACGTCATGGGCAGCACCACCACGGGCGGTGAAACCACACCGGGTGCAGTGAAAGTCGGGAAAGGTGGCGAATATGCCAACCTGGACGCCGTGGTGATGGATGCCGTTAACGAGCTTATCGACGTGGTCTATCAGGACGATGACGATCTGGTGGTGATTTGCGGTCGTGAACTGCTATCTGACAAGTATTTCCCGCTGGTCAACAAAGAGCAGGAAAACAGTGAAAAACTGGCTGCCGATATGATCATCAGTCAGAAACGCATGGGTGGCCTGCAGGCCGTGCGTGCGCCGTTCTTCCCGCCGAATGCGCTGCTGATCACCCGTCTGGATAACCTGTCCATCTACTGGCAGGAAGACACCCGCCGCCGTTCAGTTATCGACAACCCGAAACGTGACCGGATTGAAAACTTTGAATCCGTTAACGAAGCCTATGTGGTTGAGGACTACCGCTGCGCCGCACTGGTGGAAAACATCCAGATTGGTGATTTCAGCGCCGCCGCAGCCGAAACAGGAGCGTAATCCATGAGCCTGAGTCCCGCACGGCAGCATCGCCTGCGCGTTCAGGCTGAACAGGCCGCCCGCGAGGGCGGCAGTGTTCGCCACGCATCGGGCTATGACCTGATGCTGCTGCAACTGGCGGAAGACCGCCGCCGTCTCAAGGGCGTTCAGTCCACGGTCAAAAAAGCGGAAATCAAGGTGGAGCTGCTGCCGAAGTACGCCGCCTGGGCAGAGGGTGTCCTGGCTGCCGGAGGCGCTCAACAGGATGACGTGCTGATGTACGTGATGCTGTGGCGCATTGATGCCGGAGATTATGCCGGAGCGCTGGAGATCGGGCGTCATGCCCTGCGTCATGGCTGGGTGATGCCGCTGGGTAACCGCAACGTGCAGACCGTGCTGGCAGAGGAAATGGCAGACGCCGCGCAGAGCGCAATGCTTGCCGCCACCGGCTTTGATGCTGATCTGTTGCTGCAGACGCTGGAGCTGACAGACGGTCTGGATATGCCGGACCAGTCACGGGCGCGTCTGCATAAAGCGATTGGCGCTGTCCTGAGTGAAAGCAATCCGGCGTCCGCCCTTAATCATCTCAACCATGCGTTACAGCTCGATCCCCGCTGTGGCGTGAAAAAAGACAAACAGCAGCTGGAGCGCAGACTGCGCAATGACAGCCGCTGACAGAACGTGCCCCCGCGCACGGGCGGCACGGGGTGGCGAAAGGCACAGCCTCATCAAAACCCCGTCCACCGCCCTCTATTTCAGGAGAAAGCAGCATGAAGTTTGTTGCGCCAGAACAGGCACCGGAACAGGCGGAAATCATCAGAAATACGCCGTTCTGGCCTGATGTGGACCTGTCGGAGTTTCGCAGTGTCATGCGCACTGACGGCACGGTGACGCAGCCGCGTTTAAAGCAGGTTGCCCTGTCGGCAATTTCGGAGGTCAACGCAGAGCTGTATGAGTTTCGCAGACGCCAGCAGATGCTGGGGTATGCCTCGCTGGCAGAGGTTCCGGCGGAACAGCTGGACGGGAAAAGTGAGCGCATTCAGCACTATTTCAACGCGGTTTACTGCTGGGCACGCGCCATGCTCAACGAACGATACCAGGACTATGACGCCACGGCATCCGGTGTGAAGCGAGGCGAAGAACTGGCGGAAGCCAGCGGTGATTTGTGGCGTGACGCCCGCTGGGCCATCAGCCGGGTGCAGGATGCGCCGCACTGCACAGTGGAGCTTATCTGATGAAAGTGCGTGCGTATCAGTATGACACGGTGGACGCGCTTTGCTGGCGTCATTACGGGCGCACGCAGGGTGTCACGGAGCAGGTACTGAAGGCAAATCCGGGGCTTGCCGAATACGGCCCCTTTTTACCTCACGGGCTGCAGGTGGAGCTGCCGGACATACCGACCACCACCACCGTGCAGACCGTCCAGCTATGGGACTGAATTATGACGCTTGAGCGAATCAGCGCCTTTATCACGTATTGCATCGCCGTCGTGCTGGCCTGGCTGGGCGATTTGTCCATCAAGGATGCCTCAACGCTGGGCGGCCTGATGATTGGTGTGCTGATGCTGGCTATCAACTGGTACTACAAACACAAAGCCTACCAGCTTCTGCGCGACGGGCAGATCTCGCGGGAGGACTATGAATCCATCAATCGTTAAACGCTGCCTTGTCGGGGCCGTGCTGGCTATTGCTGCCACGCTGCCGGGTTTTCAGCAGCTTCACACCTCCGTGGAGGGGCTGAAACTGATTGCCGATTACGAAGGCTGTCGTCTGCAGCCGTATCAGTGCAGCGCGGGTGTCTGGACCGACGGCATTGGTAATACATCGGGCGTCATTCCCGGCAAAACAATCACGGAACGACAGGCAGCAGAAGGGCTGATCTCCAACGTGCTGCGTGTGGAGCGGGCACTGGAAAGGTGTGTGAAGCAACAGCCACCACAGAAGGTGTATGACGCTACGGTGTCGTTTGCCTTCAACGTGGGGACGGGCAATGCCTGTAGTTCCACGCTGGTGAAATTGCTCAATCAGCGGCGCTGGGCGGATGCGTGCCGACAGTTGCCGCGCTGGGTTTATGTAAAAGGTGTGTTTAATCAGGGGCTGGATAACCGCCGTGCGCGGGAGATGGCCTGGTGTTTACAGGGAGCAAACTGAAATGAAAAAGAAATTAATCAGCGGACTGTTTCTGATGTTATGGATGGCGCTGTTAATCGCAGCAATGGTGTATCCGCAGGGGATCTTTCCGGTACTGGCAGCGTCCGGCGTTTGGGTAGCCTGTTTGCTGACATGGGCGGTAATTCCGGTAGCACTGGCTGCGTTAATTCAGAATGGCCCGCTCTGGCAGGAGTTAAGGGCATCTTTGCTGAAGACAATAACCCGAAAAGAAAATGTATTTATCTGTTGGGTGATGCGATTGCTGATTGTTGTAAGTCTCGCATGGACGGGGTGGGCTATTACCCTGGTCTTTTATCTGCTGACCGTTATTGCCTTCTGGATCACCCGTAATCAGATGGCGCAACAGGTAGCAGCATGAACCGGTTGCTGCTGGTTGTGCTGGCGTTATTACTGGCGGCGCTGGGCTGGCAGACGTGGCGGCTGGCTGATGCCAACCAGACCATCAGCACGCAGGCAAACGAGCTGCAGAGCAAAAGCCAGGCACTGGCAAAGAGCAACAGCCAGCTTATCAGCCTGTCCATTCTGACTGAAACCAATAACCGGGAGCAGGCGCGGCTCTATGCCGAAGCAGAACAGACCAGCGCACAGCTGAGACAACGACAACGCCGGATCGAGGAACTGAAACGTGAGAACGAGGATTTACGCCACTGGGCTGATACTCCTTTGCCTGCTGACATTATCCGGCTGCGGGAACGTCCGGCACTCACCGGAGGTGCAGCTTACCGTCAGTGGTTGTCCGCGAGTGACGCCGTGTCGGCTGGAGCAGGCAGCACCGCGCACTAACGGTGATCTGAATGCGTTGCTGGATGAAACGGAGGCCGCCTGGGCGGTCTGTGCAGACAAAGTGGACATGATTATTGCGTGTCAGGAGCGAAACAGTGAACAAACCACAATCCCTGCGCCACGCCCTCAATAAAGCGGTGCCTTATGTCCGCAATAACCCGGACAAACTGCATCTGTTTGTGGATAACGGTTCGCTGGTTGCCACGGGGGCCAGCTCCATGTCGTGGGAGTACCGTTACACACTGAACGCGGTGATTGAGGATTTCAGCGGCGACCAGAATCTGCTGATGGCCCCGGTTTTGCTGTGGCTGAGGGATAACCAGCCCGATGCCATCAATAACCCGGCGTTACGGGAAAAGCTATTCACCTTTGAGGTGGATATTCTGCGCAACGATGTCTGTGATATCAGCCTGAACCTGCAACTGACGGAACGTGTGCTGGTCAGCACTGACGGCAGTGTGTCGAGCGTTGAAGCTATAGCGGAACCTGATGCACCTGAAGAAATGTGGACGGTGAAACGTGGCTGAACTGCAGAAGGTGGACGACTGGCTGAGTGCCTTGCTGGCGAATCTGGAACCAGCCTCGAGAAGCCGCATGATGCGCCAGCTGGCGCAGGAACTTCGCCGGACACAGCAGCAGAATATCAGGATGCAGCGCAACCCTGACGGCAGCAGCTATGAACCGCGACGGGTAACAGCACGCAGTAAAAAAGGCCGTATCAAACGTCAGATGTTTGCAAAGCTGCGCACCACAAAATACCTGAAAACTGCCGCCAGCACCGACTCTGCCAGCGTGCAGTTTGAAGGCAAGGTGCAGCGCATTGCCCGCGTTCACCATTACGGCCTGCGAGATCGCGTCAGTCGTAAGGGACCGGAGGTGCGTTACGCAGAGCGTCGCCTTCTGGGTGTAAATGATGATGTTGAGGCAATGACCCGCGACATGATTCTGCAATGGCTGGCGGGGTGATCTTTGTATCAGCACTGATACAAGTTGCAGCACTGCCGCCTTTCTTCCCCTGATGGCAACCTTTCCCTATGAACGCACAATTAACCGAAATCATGCGCCTTATCACCAACCTGATCCGCACAGGGGTAGTCACCGAAGTGGACAGGGAAAACTGGCTTTGCCGGGTGAAAACGGGCGAGCTTGAAACCAACTGGATCAGCTGGCTGACGCTGCGTGCCGGGAATGCCCGTACATGGTGGCGACCATCGGAAGGTGAGCAGGTGGTGCTGCTGAGTCTGGGCGGCAATCTGGAAACCGCCTTTGCGCTGCCCGCTGTCTATTCGAATCAGTTCGCACCACCGTCGGCGTCGGTGGACGCCTGTGTGACAGAACATCCTGACGGTGGCTGGTTTGAATACGAACCCGCTACCGGGCGCTGGTATGTCAGGGGAATCAAATCCATGGTCATTGAAGCTGCCGACAACATCACCCTGAAAACCAGTGAGTTTGTACTGGAGGCTGACCGCACACGCATTAACAGCGAAGTAGTGATCAATGGTGGTGTTACCCAGGGCGGCGGTGCAATGAGTTCTAACGGAATTGTGGTTGATGCACATCAGCATACTGGCGTCCTGAAAGGCGGCGACACAACCGGAGGCCCGGTATGACGCTTTATAGCGGGATGAACAATACCAGCGGTAAAGCCATTACTGATATTGACCATCTGCGCCAGTCGGTGCGGGACATTTTGCTGACGCCGCAGGGTAGCCGCATTGCCCGTCGGGAATATGGTTCCCTGCTGTCGGCACTGATAGACCAGCCACAAAATCCGGCATTACGCCTGCAGGTCATGTCGGCAGTGTATGTGGCGCTGAGTCGCTGGGAGCCACGGCTGACGCTGGATTCCATCACCATTAAAAGCAATTTTGACGGTTCAATGGTGGTGGGGCTGACCGGGCGGCGTAATAACGGTGTGCCTGTTTCCCTTTCCGTATCAACAGGAGCAGAGAATGGCAGTGATTGACCTTTCGCAGTTGCCTGCGCCGCAGATTGTCGATGTGCCGGACTTTGAGACGCTGCTTGCCGAACGCAAGGCCGAATTTGTTGCGCTTCATCCGAAAGATGAGCAGGAAGCAGTGATCCGCACGCTGGAACTGGAATCTGAACCCGTCACCAAATTGTTGCAGGAGAACGCTTACCGTGAGTTGCTTCTGCGCCAGCGCATTAACGAAGCCGCGCAGGCGGTAATGGTGGCTTACGCGATGGGCGGCGATCTTGACCAGATCGCTGCCAACTACAACGTGAAACGCCTGACGGTGACGCCTGCTGATAATGACGCTGTGCCGCCCGTTGCAGCAGTGATGGAAAGCGATGAAGCGTTACGCCTGCGTGTGCCTGCAGCCTTTGAGGGGCTTTCAGTTGCGGGACCAACTGCCGCTTATGAATTTCATGCCCGAAGCGCCGACGGTCGGGTGGCGGATGCCAGTGCAACCAGTCCGGCACCTGCAGAGGTGGTGCTGACAGTCCTTAGCCGCGAAGGCGACGGAACAGCAGAAAAAGACCTGCTGGATGTGGTGGAGAAAGCACTGAACAGTGAGAATGTCCGCCCGGTGGCTGACCGTCTGACGGTTCGCAGCGCGGAAATCATCCCGTACCGCGTGGAAGCCACCATTTTTCTCTATCCGGGACCGGAAGCAGAGCCGGTAATGGCAGCGGCAAAAGCCAGCCTGCAGAGGTACATTGCCAGTCAGACGCGGCTTGGTCGGGATATTCGCCGTAGCGCCATTTTTGCCGCGCTGCATGTTGAGGGTGTTCAGCGTGTGGAACTGGCTTCCCCGCAGGCGGACGTGGTCCTGAACAAAACGCAGGCGGCATCATGTACGCAGTGGAGCGTGACCAACGGGGGAACGGATGAATAGTCTGCTGCCACCGGGTTCAACGCCACTGGAGCGCCGACTGGCGCAAACCTGCAGCGGGATTTCTGATCTGCAGGTGTCACTGCGTGACTTGTGGAATCCGGCAACCTGTCCGGTCAGTTTCCTGCCTTATCTCGCCTGGGCGTTCTCTGTGGATCGCTGGGACGAGGGCTGGACAGAAAGCGTCAAACGCCAGGTAGTGAAGGATGCTTTTTATATTCATCAGCACAAAGGAACCACCAGTGCCGTACGGCGGGTGGTGGAGCCGTTCGGCTTCCTGATCCGCATTATTGAGTGGTGGCAGACCGGAGAAACACCGGGCACGTTTCGCCTGGACATTGGTGTGCAGGACCAGGGCATCACTGAAGATACCTATCTGGAACTTGAGCGACTGATAAGCGATGCCAAACCATGTAGCCGTCACATGATCGGCATGTCCATCAATCTACAGACCAGCGGCCCGCATTGGGTGGGAGCCGCCAGTTATCTTGGCGAAGAAATCACGATCTATCCGTATATCAACGAAACAATTATTTCCGGCGGCACCGCGCATGAAGGCGGGGCGGTCCATGTTATTGACACAATGAGAGTGAATCCATGAGCACAAAATTTTATACCCTGCTGACGGATATTGGCGCGGCGAAACTTGCCAGCGCCGCCGCGCTCGGTGTGCCGCTAAAAATTACCCATATGGCGGTGGGCGATGGCGGCGGAGCATTGCCGACGCCGGACGCAAAGCAGACGGCACTGGTAAATGAGAAACGCCGGGCTGCGCTGAATATGCTCTATATCGACCCGCAGAACAGCAGCCAGATTATTGCTGAACAGGTGATCCCTGAAAACGAGGGCGGTTGGTGGATACGTGAAGTGGGCCTGTTTGATGAGTCAGGGGCATTGATTGCCGTGGGGAACTGCCCGGAAAGCTATAAACCGCAACTGGCTGAAGGCAGCGGGCGTACCCAGACCGTGCGCATGGTGCTGATTACCAGCAGCACGGACAATATCACCCTGAAAATCGACCCTGCCGTAGTGCTGGCAACCCGCAAGTATGTGGATGACAAGGTACTGGAGCTGAAGGTGTACGTGGATGATCAGATGGCAAAACATCTTGCCGCACCGGACCCGCATTCACAGTATGCACAGAAAGAAAGTCCGACGTTTACCGGGACACCAAAAGCGCCAACGCCAGCGGCAGGGAATAACACCACGCAGGTTGCGACCACCGCGTTTGTTCAGGCGGCACTGACGGCCCTGATTAATGGTGCGCCAGCCACGCTGGACACGCTGAAAGAATTAGCCGCAGCCATTAACAATGATCCGAAATTCAGTACCACCATTAACAATGCGCTGGCACTGAAAGCGCCGCTGTCAAGTCCGGCACTCACCGGAACGCCAACAGCCCCCACTGCCGCACAGTCGGTTAACAATACACAGATTGCCACCACGGCTTTTGTGAAATCGGCAATTGCAGCAATGGTGGGGTCTGCACCTGCTGCACTGGATACACTGAACGAACTGGCGGCGGCACTGGGGAATGATCCGAACTTTGCCACGACAATGCTTAATGCGCTGGCAGGTAAACAACCGCTGGACAATACGCTGACTAATTTGAGTGGAAAGGATGTCGCTGGTCTTCTCGCATACCTTGGTTTGGGAGAAGGCTCCGCGCTACCGGTGGGCGTACCGGTTCCGTGGCCTCT